>CEUI01036402.1_pt1 | contig 24831 bp, 17 predicted proteins | sample 531411 | NCBI WGS metagenome assembly CEUI01 (sample SAMEA2622841, study PRJEB7988) | marine metagenome | isolation source: saline water (ENVO:00002010), including
AAGAGTAGTTATAAATCTTTAGTTGAGATAGTTGAAAAGTTAATAGGAAAGAAATAATGATTCAACAAGCAATAATAGGTGCAGTAGTAAAGTTAGTAGCAAAACAATTTAAACTAGATAAGATACTAGATTATGTTGAAAATCCAAATGATGCTGATAAAAGAATTGATGAAGTAGAGATAGATGTATTTACTTTAAAACAGCAAGTTAAAAGATTAGACGAGATGGCTCATGAACCAAGAGATTTTGTTAGCTGTAATAAATGCAAAAAAGAGATAAAGGAGAAAAAGTGAAAAAGAAAAAGACAAGCAGTAAGAAAGTTAGCAAAAAGAAAACACCTAGTAAAACTAAATATACTTATTAACAAGGAGAAGTAATGAACGAAGCTATAAAACAAGCTATTATTGAATATTTATTTAATGAAGAGATGAAGGCAAATGTTATTGCATCACTTAATGAGAATATTGACATTCCATTTATAAGTGAGAAAACAGAAGGTAAGATGCTAGATGCATTATATTCATCAGTAGAAGAAGTATTAAAGAATGCAATACTTAAAGGTTAAGAATTATAATTGGGAGAGGGACTACACTGCTCCTCCTTGGTTCTCACAGCTCATATGTTCAGACGGTTCGCTGACGATTGTGTATAGCTCTCCCAATAAATTGAGGAAAAGGAAATGCCGATAAAATCATTAACACTTAATGGATTCCTTGGTGGAATTAATTTAGATGCAGATTTATCTGACTTGCAATCAGAAGATGAAAGAGGTGGTAAAAACCATTTAGTTCAATGTAAAAATTTTAATTGCAACCAGCCAGGAAAAATACGATCTAAAAATCCAGGTGCAGCTAGTGGATCTGGAGATTTAAGTAGTGCTGGGAGTCCTTCAGCTACGGATGATTTTTTAATACATGGAACTACATATTATAGGAAGCAGGGAGTATATAAACTTGGTGAAGATGTAGAATGGTCTGGGAAAAATAATATTACTAGACCTATAAAATCTTCTGCTAATATTGGAAAAAATAATCCTAGCAATATAAAAACTGATACTGTAGGTTTAAATGTATATGGAACGGAAGAGGCTTCTACTATAGATCAATTATTTATAGGTAAAATGGCTACTCAAAATAGTGGCGATGCTAAGCTTGCAAATCTTGATACAATTAAGGGAGAAGCCGTAGGAACTGCTACTGGATATACTAGTAGTTATGTAAAATGGGCAGTTGATAGAGATGAGGATGATGATTGGGGTACTAATCTTCTATGGAATCCTGATAATTCTGCTAATATCAGAAATATATATGTATTGGGTGACTTTAGTACCGAAGGTGGAACTGTTGGATTCTGGGATGAAAGTGTTGCAAGTTCAGATGGTAGTGGAGGGAGCTTCCCTACAAGTGAAGATGAGCAGGATAATGCAATTGGATGGCAAGCTAAGGAAAATTCTGGAGGCCTTGTCCCTGGATTAAGGGTTCCAAGTGGTGGAGCAAATACAAAGATTCCTAATGCTAGTATATCTAATACAGATTATATTAGATTTGGTATAAATAATTCAACCGAGGGGAACAGTAGACAATCAATGGGTGTTATTTTTAGAACTGGCAATATAGATACTCTTGTTGCTGGAGATAATTTAGATGGGCTTTATGATAATAGTTTAAATATTACAGATAAAGACATAATGATTGAAGTCTCTATAAATGGAGATACTAGTACTAGTACTGGAGCTTATGGTGCAGGTAGTTTTTATACAGCTTTCAATAAAATAGTAATAGTAGCAAATTCTTCATCTATAAATTATCATCAAGGTTGGTATGATTCAACTGGTACCTCTAATAAAACATGGACAATTAGTAAAGATGAACTTGTCTCATATGGAGCTATAATATCTGATAATACTGGAGATCATCAAAGATATGGAACTGCTGGAGGCGCTAGAATTAAAATACCTTATGGGTCAGCTGTTCATACTGGTTCATCTTTTGTAGCGAGTAGTGTTACAAATTTTACTGTATGGTTAGATTGTGATGGTCCTTACGCAGGACCAGATCATACTGATCCTTTAACAGCATGGGTAGCTAGATTATTTGAAGTTTCATTTTTACCTGCTGATACTATTGGCTGGGAAAATACTAGTACTGTTTTTTCTCAAAGTAAAATATACACATCTTCAAGCACTAATAATAAAGTTGAATCTCTTCCTCAAGCTTATGACAGTGTATTATCAATGCCTAACTCAAGAACTTTAGGAATGAGATTGTATAAGCCTATTTTAGCTTCTGGAGAAACATCTTACGAAGGTAATATATATTACCAGCAAGCAGATGATAATGGTAATCCTATTGGATCTTTATTCTTATTAGCAGAAGTATCTTATGCAAAGGGAGTTAGAAATATATTAAATGATAATTTTGTACCTTGGCCTAGCTCTACTACTGAAGCAGAATGTAATTTATATGATTCAGTTGATTCTGAGGGGTGGAATTTTAAATATAGTGGTGTTCCAAAACCTGAAGTTGGTATGCTTGTAACCCCAGTTGCAGATTCAGCTATTGCTGCAGGAACTTATATTAAAGAGATAATAGCTATTGGAGATGGGACCGATTTATCTTGTCATTTAAAATTGAGCAACACTCCTACAAGTGTTCAGACAGATAAAGTTGTTACTTTTTCTGGAAAGACAGATTTAACTATACCCAATCCTCCTATATCTACTACTTACCAACTATCTTCAGGATACTCTCAAGATACAGAAATGATAAATGCAGTATGGAAACATTCTGCTGTAATTGGAAGGCAGATATATATTGGAGATATTATTTCTACAGGAGATGAATTATCACTAGAGGCAGTGTCTTTAGCTAATTCAACACTATCTGATTATTATCCTATAATAGATACAATAGGAACAACTCTTTTTGCAGATACAGACATAAGAATTAAAATACAATCTGATGTTAGTAAATTTCAATGGAGCGTAAACGGTGGTAGTTCATATAATGGTGTGAACATATCTATAGCTACTACATATACTCAACTTGGCAGTCATGGAATATATGTTAGATTCCCTGATTCATCCTTTACTTATACTCAGAATGATGAGTGGAAATATCAATTAAAAAATGAAAAAGATAGAATATTAAAAAGTGCTATAGGTAAAAGATATGGATTTTCTGATTTAGATTATGTTGATCTTGAATTACCAGGTACAGGTATTACAGCTATGTATCCAGCTGGTGATAGGCTTCTTGTATTTTCTTCTTCTCAATTAACCATAGTTAATGTAGCACAAGATTATGAATTTTTAGAAGCTACTATGGCTGGTCATGGAGTTACCAATGCAAAACAAGTAGTAGAGGTTGGAGAAGGTGTAGCTTTTGTTAATAGCACAGGTGTTTATTACTTTGATGGAAACAATATGAATAATATATCTGATGACTTAATGATGACATATGATTGGTCAGCGGCACAAGCTATATCTTATATACCAAGTGAAAAATTAATATGTGTATATATAGGTGCCAGTAATGATCTTTATGCTTATAGTTTAAATACTAAATCATGGGTGTCTAGATCTACATCATCAGGAACAACTCCTAGTACAAGAGTGAAGTTTTATAATAATGAAGCAACCTATTTAAATAGTACTTATCTAAATAAATTAGTTGTAGAAGACTATGCAGCTAGTGGCGCTATTTTAGAGACAGGTAAAATATCTTGTGGCAATATGTCAATGATAAAGAAGTTTATTAAAATGTACGTAACTACTGTAAATGGAGCAGAATTAGAAGTAGCATGGTCTCTTGATGGAGGTTCATATAGTAGCGCTACTGATTTAACTGACAATGGTACAGATGAGATAGCTATAAATGGAACAGGAAAAACTATACAATTAAAATTTAGTAGTGATGAAACTGTTGTAGCAGGAACTGAAATTAGTGAAATTAGACTTATATATAGGGATCTAAGGATTAAATAATGAGAAGTAAAGAAGAAAGAAAAGCCCTCCATAGAACACCATCTAGAAGCGTTAGAACCGATTCTAAGACTAAAGCATCAGACGCTACTAAGATAACTAAAGATGGGGGTAGAGTTTATGAAGAGACCACTGTTGATGGGCAGAAGTTTTATAAGGAATTAAAAACTAATCCTGAAGCCTCAATTTCATCAACCTCCCCATTTGCTGCACAAGTAGGAGTTAGTAGTAATGGGGGATTGGGAACTGCGGGGGGAGAAGGAGTAACCCAGCACTCAGGACTTTCTGGGATAGGTGCAGACGATCATCATCCAAGGCAGCACTCTTTAACATCTACTGCTGATCATACAGGCACTTTATCTGTTGCTATGGGAGGTACAGGAGTTACTTCAAGTACAGGCACTACAAATACAGTTTTAAGCACCTCTCCTACATTTGAGACTTCAATTACTATTGATCAAGATAATGGAGAACCTGCTCTTGTATTGCATAGAGATGGTGCTAATCCTAGTGCTAGTTCAGCTATAGGTAGAATAAAATTTAACCAAGATTATGATGCTTCAGCAGAGGAGTGGGGCAGAATACAATTACAAACAACAGATAGTAATGCTAGAACAAAGCTAGGTCTTTGGGTTAAACAAACTGGAGGAAATATAGCAGAGGCATTAACTATTCTTGGACATGATTCTGGTAGTAATGTAGGTATTGCAACTACAGCTCCAGATAAGACTCTTGAGATAAACTCTGGAGCAAATGATAATAACCATATAAGGCTTTCATATAATGATGCCAATGGAAGTGCTAGTGTTTATTCTGACATATCTTGTACTAGCGGTGGAAACTTAGTTTTAGCTCCTACTGGAGATATTACTTTAAAACCAGCTGGAAATGATGTTTTACCAGACACTTCTTATAGCACTTCTCTTGGTTCAAGTTCTAAGAAAATATTAAGTCTCTATGCGGCTCAACTTAAAGTAGATAACCTTATAGCTGCTGATGTTATGTCTACTATTGGAGGTAGAATATTAGTTGCTCCTACCACAGAACTTATAGACGACTGGACCGATAGTGAAGATCAAGATGACCAAACTGGCCAAACTATTAAAGTTAAACATAATAATATAGCACAAAACGATATATTATGGATGGAAAGCGGCAGTAAGTTTGAGGCAATAAAAGTTACTAGCGGTTCAAGTACTATAACTGGAGGATATAGTTATACTGTGACTAGAGGGTGGTCAAACACTGGCTCTGAATTATGGTATAAAGGGGATGCAGTTGTAAACACTGGAGCAAATCCTTCTGGATCTGGAACGCAAGTTGGCTTTATAGATTTATATTCTGATCATTCTGTAACTGTTGAATCTGGTTCTGGAGGTACTCAAGGTGACTTAATTACTAGTAACTCTGGCCCAACTATTCTTGGAAATGTTAGAACTGGAGACGAGTTTTATAACTATGAACCTATGTGGGCTATAGGTAATCTTGATGGACATTATGGACAAGGAAATAATGTTGCTGGAGTTGGCCTTGGAAAATATAGCGCAGAACATATATTAATAACTTCTGGGTCTATAGCATTTAAAGACTCTACAGCTACAAAGATGGATATTACTGGTGGTAATATAAGAATTTATAAAGATAATAGTGATACAGTTGTTTCAGAGTGGGATAGCGAGACTATACATTTAGGAAATCAAGACCATGAACATATTGAGATTACCAGTACATCTTTAAAAATCATAGATGATGAGACAGATAGAGTTGTTATAAATTCTAGTGGAATTACTATAGGAAAGTTTTCTGCCGATGCATCTGGAGATATTACGGTTGACGATATATCTCTTAATGGTATGATTACAGCTACTGGTACTGGTGGTAGGAAAAACGTATGTATAGGAACAGGTAATTCTGACTTAGGTAATACAAATATCTGTATTGGTGTAAATGCTGGAAATGATTTAACATCATATGCTGACCGAAATATTTTTATTGGAGAAGAGGCTGGATCTAAAATCACAGGAACATCTGCTGTTAATACTGGAGATGATAATATATGTATAGGTTATAAATCTGGGTCAGATGCTGATCAAGTAGAGACTACTATAGGTAGAAGAAATATATATATAGGGACTTCTGCAACTGGTGGTGCTAATAATACTTATAATGAAGTAGCTATAGGCTATAATATTACAGGAAAAGGTAATGATACTGTTAATATAGGTGGGCCTGATACTACTCAGTTTTGGCTAGGTACAGATGCAGATACTAGTGTATATAATATGAATGGTAAGATTATGACTGGAAGGGCTGAAGTTACTTCTACTAATAGCACTAGCACAGATGCTACTATATGTTTATTTAGAGGTACTGGGAGAAGTGACTTTGCAATGGGTACAGAAACATGGCATATTGTTAATGATGATAGTGCTAGTGATAATTTTGGTATAAGGCGTCAAACTGGAGGTAGTTCGCAAGTATTAACTATAGCACAAGATGGATCAATTGATGCTTTATGTGACGCAAGTGTTGATAGCTTTACATTTAAAAATACAGTTTCAGATCTTGGATCTAATGATGTTGTAGATATATGGTCAAATGATTCAGACCATTCAATATCTGCTCCTTGGTATTATTTGTCTTGTTATGCAGATGAGGATGCTAGTGATGATAGAGAATTTGCTTTACGTGGTAATGGATATGGATATAATGATGGAACTTGGCATGCTAATGACGCTGACTATGCAGAGATGTTTGAATGGGAGGATGGAAATTCTAGCAATGAAGATAGAAGGGGTATGACTGTTGTTCTTGTTGGAGATAAAATTAGACTTGCTACAGATAGTGATAATGATAATGATATACTAGGAATAGTATCAGTTCAACCAGCAGTTCTTGGTAGAACTAAGTGGAATAAATGGCAAGGAAAATATCAAAGAGATAAATGGGGTCAAGTAGTTATAGTAGATGGTGTTCGTCAGCTAAATTCAGATTTTAATGCAAGTACTACATACCAACCAAGAACAGAAAGAAAAGAATGGGATGCTATTGGATTATTAGGATGCTTAAGAATGATATCAGGACAACCAACAAGATCTTCATGGAAAAAAATGAGAGATATTCAAGACAATATAGAAGAATGGTTTATAAGATAGGAGAATAGTATGGGTAACTGGAGAAATATAGTAAAGGATACTTTTTATGAAACAGGTCGTGTTGATAAGAAGTTAGCTGAAAAGGAAAGGGTTCAAGGTGAACTTACTAAACTATTTGGACAAGGATTAGATCTTGCTACTAAATGGCAAGAAAGAACTAATACTAGGGCAGAGTTAAAAACATTTGGTGAAGATCAAGGATTAACGTATGATAAGAAATCTAATACTTTCTATGGAGAATCAGGTGATAATAAGTTTCAAATAAAAAGTAGTGACTTAATAGCCATGAGAGATAGAATGAAGTTTGATCCAGATAAAAAGCTTTCTGATTTTTATTTAGGTTCAGATGATAAGATTGCTAGTCACTATAAATCTGAAGGTATGCCAGAATATAAATCACTTAAAGATAGTGATACATATAAAGCTGGATCAGGATTTGTTAAAGGTGTTGGTAGTGGGCTTTTAGATTTAGTAACAGGTTTTGAAAAAGGAATGATTGGAGGTAAAGGTGAAAGCTGGGAATCTAGAACTAAGTCTTCATTTATACCAGGAGTTGCAGATGCTGGATATCAAATAGGTAAAGGTTTAATAACTGCAGGAAAAGAAACTGCTACAGGTATAGCAACTGAAGGTAAAGATATTGCTACAGATATAGTAAAGGGAGGTAGTGATATTGTTACAGATATAGGAAAAGGAGTTGGTAAAGCAGGTAAGTCGGCAGTAGATTACGGAGCGTGGACATTAGGAACTTTAATGAATAAAGGTGCAAACTTGGGAAATGTAGTTAAATCAGATACAAAGGAAGTGTCAAATGATGATAAAATGCGTTTCTATAATCGTATTGGGGGATCGCCTACAGATATTATGATGAGATATTACAGAAACCCAAAATATGCAGAGTGGGCAAAGAAGAATGATCCAGATATGTATAAACATTATCAAGAAAACTTAGCAGATCCCAGCTCATTTCTTAATGAAGAAATTAAATTCTATGAAAGCATGGTACCTGGCGCAACGTATGATAATATCACTAAGCAAATGATAAAAGATCCTGATGGGAATCCTGTATCAGCTTTATCTAAAGTCATTAATGGTAACCCCCCTTTTACAACAACAGAGCAGGATAGTACTTTCTCTCCTGCAATGATAAACACTGAGGATTAGTATGAGCAATAGAAAATATTTAGATACAAAAAACTTAGCTAGCAAAGGTAGATTTGGAGATATTGCAATTAGAAATGTTGAAGATAAACCTTCTCATGTTAATGCTTGGGAAGCTACTATTATAGATGAAACTTCTAGACTAGGTAGACCTGATTTAGGAGAGGCTTTAGTTAAGGAGATTGGAGCTGGTACAATTAATCCTAAGACAGGATTAACTGAATATTTCCAACCTGAAAATATTATGTTTGATGGTGGAGGCGGAAGTCAAAGCTGGAAATATGCAGGATCAGATGCAGATAAAGCGTTTCAAGATCTTGGAGCAAATACTGGAACTAATTTAGGGAATATGATTAGTATGGGTGGAAAGGCTGCTGGTGCATTAAGTAAAGTAGGTGGTATTGCTGGTACTGCTGGCGGTAGTGCTTTAGCAAGTGTTGCTGCTGCCGCTGGTCCATTAGCATTAGTTGCTGGAGTAGGTATGATGCTTAAAGGTGCCGCTGATAAGCAGAAAGCTGCAGAAGAAAAGAAGGATAAATTAGAGCAAGGTATTGAGAATATAAATAGAGAAAGAGTAAATCTTGGAGAAAAGGCTAAAGAAAAAATTAGTAATATTTGGGAAGGTGTTGGATCTAAACTTGAAGATATTAGATATAGCGCAGGAGGGGCATTGGAAGGAGTTGGAGATAAGATAGAAGGAGCAATTAAGAAAGGCAAAGGTTTAGCAACAGGTGCTCCTGAAAAAATAGAAGAGGTTGCTAAAAATAAACTTCAAGAAGGACTATTAAGACAGACAGAGAAACTAGAAGATGCAGCTGTTGATAAGATAGATGAATATTCAGAATGGATGGAAGGTGAAACTACGGATATGAGCAGGCAAACATCTAGAATGAAAGATGAAATCGGAGATTTGAAAACTGGCTTTTGGGAAAATTTAATTTAGGGGATAGATATGGCAAGGACTACACCATCAGATATATTAGGTATATTAGATAGAATATATACACATAAAGAAAGAAGAGAACAGCGTGAGCTAGATACTTCTTTAAAGATGATGCAATTTCAAATGGCTGAAGATGCAAGGGAAGATGCACAGGCTCATGAAATGGCAATGGTTGAGAAAAGAAATCAATTACAATTACAAAATCAATATCCAGGTATTACATTTGATGCTAATGGACAGCCTGATTTTGCTAATTATGATGTTTCTGAATCTTTAGCGTCTAGAACTAATAATTTTACTGCTATATCTGAAGAACTACGTAATGAGGGTATATCCATATCTGGGTTAAATGAACAGGAAATACAAACAAAACATAAACATTATATTCAAGGTAAAAACAGAGGTCTTAACTTAGCTCAATCTTACATAACTCCTAGTGCTACACAAATGGCAGGTGGAGATATGAGTCCTGGATACTTAACACAACAAGATGTTGTAGACTTTGAAGATCAATATTATGGAGCAGGTGGACATAATAATAGTATGGCTTTACAATCTTTAATTGATGCAAGAATAATTGATTCAGATATACTAGGTATAGACGAGTCTACTGGAATGTGGACTGCTGATGATAACGCTAGAGATTTAATAGATGTTACTATAAAAGGCTTGAAAACTGGTGTTATGAATAATCGTCATTATATGGATAATGTTAAATATGAAGAGCATCTTAATACTAAAAGACAGAATGATGCTATGTTTGCAGAGCAGATGACAGGCCATCCTACTGTAGTTAGAGCTAGTAATATATATAGCTCAACAGCTAAATCAATAGGTACTAATTCTATAGGATATCAACTTAGTGACTCTGGTGTAGCTATGATGATGTGGGGTGGAGAACTTACTGCAATTGAAGATATTAAAAGGAATATTTCAAAAAGAAAAGATATGACTTCTGGAGACAAGAAAGAGTTATTAACTTATTTTAATATGCTTTCACAAGTTGATGGAGAGGGTAATGGATTAGCAACAGTTTTTGATACTGCAAATTCAAGAACAGATGCTCAAGGTAGATCTAGATTATTGCAATTAGTTAAGAAGGTTAATCCTTCGTTAGCCGCATCTCTTGCTACAGGATTAAATCAATGGAATAAAATAGAAAAGGTTTCCAATATAGCTGGTAGATTTATTCATGCTCCAGAAGATCCTACTGTAGCTAACGATTTTAGAGTATTAATTAATAATAGTGGACTATCTAATAGTTTACAGCAATTAAGACAATTAGAGCTAGAAGGTAAAGATACATCTCAGTTAACATCAGAAGTTTCAAAGCTAATAAGAGAAATAAGAATGCAAGTTAAAGATAATCCTTCATTGAAGAATCAGTTTAGAAATTACTTAGAACTAGAAGAAGCTACTGCTAATATATATCAAGAAAGTATAAAGAATAGGAGGAACAAATAATGGGATATAGTTTTTTAGATGACTTTGATAAAGAGGAAGCTGTACAGGATTCTTTAAATGGATTAAATGAAGCTAAGATGCAACAACAAATACAGCTTGAGAATTTAAATAAAATTAATGCTGTAAAGGATTCAATTAGATCTGAGATAGAAGGAGTAAAAGAAAGCATTGATTCTAAAACAGCAGGAGATAGATTAGCAGAAGCTCCAATTGTTAAAGGGGTTGGTTATGGATTAGAAGGTGCTAGCTGGTTTACTAATCAAGCTTTACGTGCAGGATTTGTAATACCTTATGATATAGCTGGTGGTGCATTAAATGCTTTAGGAAGATTAGCTGGATATAATCCAGGATTCTCTGGAGATAGGGCTTTTGAAAGTTTATTTGGATCTGAAGGATTAATTCCTGTAGCAGGAAATACATTTCCAATAGATCCTACATTTGAAAAAGGAGGAGAGACTTGGTATGGTACTCATTCTCCAAAGGGTGGTGATTGGGTTTCTGATTATACTGCAAAGCATAAGCTAGAAGATTTGTCAGAAGAATTAAATCTTATGACTACAGAACCTGATTCTACAAAAACAAAATAGAGGAATTTTAAATGGCAAATGGTAGAACATTAGATGATTTATTAGGTCAACCTTTAGACGCAGTAGATCCATTAGATGATTATTTTAATACTGATAATATAGGACCAGATTTAAGTGGTGGTGGTGTTAACTTTGACTTATTTGAAGAACCTGAAAATGTTCCTATGTTTGAGGCTGGAGATAGAAATGCAGCTATTGACTTCTTAGGTCAAACATTATGGAACTTTGCCGATACAGGCTTATTTGGCGTACCTAGCCTACTAATGCCTGAAGATATAGAAAAACAAATGCAACCTGAGACTATAGCTGGTAAAGTAGGGGCTGCAATTGGTGGTACTGCTGGATTTATAGGTGGTGCTCCAGTAAGAGTTGGTGCTAAGCTAACAACTATGGCTGCAAAGCCATTTATTAAAAAAGCAGGACAAGAAACTGTTGAAAGTATAGTTAAAAAGTCTGCTCAAAATGTTGCAAAGAAAGCTCATCATAATCAGTTTAAAAGTAAAGCTGGTGCTGATATATTAAATAAACAAATAAAGAAAAGACTTACTCAAATCCATGAGCAAACAAGATGGGATGTAGCTAGTAAAGGTGTTGCTAAGAATTGGAATAAGACAGCATCTAGAGCTATAGATGATATTACAGATGATGCAGTTAAGCTAGGTAATCTAACTCAAAAAGAAGCTTTATTAATTAAAAATCAATTTAAAAAGAATCTTGGTACTAGACCAATGCAAGACTTTGTAGATATCATGATGAAAAGATATCCTAATAAATGGGGTTGGCTAGCAGGTAATGCTGTACAAGAAGCTATGATATGGGGAATAATTGATAGTGCTATGGAAGCTGGTTATTCTTACAATGAAGATAGACCTTATGATTTCTTTGCTCCATTATGGGGAGCAGCAATAGGTACTGGATTTGCAGGATTAAGATTCTTACCTGCAGCTGGTAAATCCTCTATTACTGGTGAAGATTTTATGTCTGGTGTTAGATCTGTATTCTCAAAGAATCACTTTAAGAGTATGGATGAAAGTAAATTATTTGGTAATGCTAAAGTTATAGGGCAAACTAAAAAATTAAATGGAGAGTCTACAGTAATAACATTTAAAGGTGTTGAAATAGATTTAATGAATCCTGAATCTTCAATAATGTCTGGAACTAATTTTACAAGAGAAGAAGCTGTAACATTCTTAAGAGGAGCTTTAAATTCTCAGCGTATTAAGTATGGTAGAGAGATGATGACTGCAGCTTTAAAAGAAGATTTTCAAAGTAGTCTTGCTAACTGGAAGCGTGTAATTGGTGGTACTGCTATAATGAATGCTAGAACTATTATGCATATGGCTCAAGGTCAAGAGATGGAACCTGAAGATATAGCTACTGCTATGATGATAGGTGCATTTATTAATAGAAGAGGCAGACCTCTTACTCCTGAAATGAACATGTCTAAGATGTATGCTATACGTAGCAACTTACATGTACTAGGTGAACCACAAACAAGAATGTTTGATGTATTCCCTACATTAGGAGTATCTCAGTTTGAACAGATTAATCCATTAGCTGATGGTAGCTTTAAAGGAATAGTAGATGAAGCAGAACAACTTGGTCTTATTGGACATAGTCCTGAAGATGTAGAGACTAAGACTAAAGATGATAGTCCTTCTGTAGTAGTAAGTGAGAAAAACTTTCCTATATTTGATGAAGTATATGAATGGTTGTCAGGTGCATCAGGTAATAGATATATAAAACCAAAAGCTTTAGTTACAGAAAAAGAAGCTCAAGCTATAGTTAATAAAGTTCTCAATACTAAATGGGGACAAAATGAAGTTAAGAATTTAGATGATTTACAAGAAGTATTAACAAAGACTACTGATCGATTATCAGATCAAACTGAATATGAGTTTGCTAAAACTATACATAGAGTGTTTAATGATAGTGATATTGATTGGGTTGTTAATAGTCCAGATATGGAGTCATTAGGGCAGCTGCCAGAGTTTATTAGATTAAATCAGAATCTAGTAAAACAGATTGAAAATGGTAATTTAAAAGCAGATAATGAGCCTATTGATATGGAAACTATGCATACAGTTGTAAGAAAGTTTAATACCTTACTATCAACTACAAGTAATGTAATGAAAGGTGAAACATCTAAGAATCCAGAAAAACAAATATTAGAAATAAAAACTGCAGATCAGTTAAGACATCTTATGAGAGAGGTTGAAGCTGGAGAAGGTCGTATTAATCAACTATTAAATATAGGTAAAGAGTCATTAAAATTTGACTTTAGTAATATTGATTCTGGTATGCAAACAATGTTAATGATGCGTAGATATAGAAAGAGTGAAGACTCTATATCTGATTTCTTTAGTGATACAAATAATCCTAATTGGAATACCTTATTATCAGAGTTAAGAGCTGCAGGTGTAGTATCAGATAGCCCTACAGAAGCAGGTAAATTTGTATTAAATGATTTTAATAAGATAGAAATTATCAAAGAAGATGGTTGGAAAGGTACTAATGAAGAGGCTTTATTGCAATCTATAATAGGAATATTAGGAGCTAAAGGTAATAAATCTTTAGGTAAAAGTACATCTGATGTTCCTATAGAAGTTCATGCTGAACAAATACGTAGATTAGATAATTATTTACAAAGTAATAAGATTGTAACACAAAAAGAGTTACTTGATTTAGTTAGAGTAAATATCACTCAGGGGATCTTTCGTAAGACAATGGAAGGTACAAAGATATCGGGTTCAGATATAGCTGTATTGACCCAATTAGGTGCCTTAAAATCTCCTTTAGTTAAGTATTCTACACTAGCTGATGGAGGTGTTGGCTTTACTATATCTAAAATAGATGTTGTTGGTGATAAAAATAATCGTGGATACTATGCTAAATGGGCTAAAGAATACAATGAATTTGTTGATCAAATTATAACACGTGGTACTGGTAAAAAGGGATCTCAATTTATACAGTTAGATGATCCTGTTACACTGCTAGATCCAAAGACAGATCTTCGTGTACTAAAAAGTATAATTAAAAGAACAGAAGCAGAGCAATCTCAAAAGGCTACTGAATTTATATTTGATATGGTTAAAGGCTTGGATCCACAAGATAATCTTAGAAGTGGAGTTATACAATATTTAAATAAAGCTGAACAAACTGATGATCTGTTAAACTTTTTAATAGGAGAAGGATTAGTAACAACTAAAGCTAAGAAAGATGCTATCAGTTACGTATTAAAGAAAGATACATTCTCAAACAATGTTACAAGAAAGATTATTTCTGAATGGTTAAAGAAGTATGGAGTTCACTTAAGTGATATAGATGCGATGACTACTGCTGTTAATCTTGAAATAGAAAACTTTATTGGAGCAAGACATAAAGGTCATGAAGGTACATTCACTCAACAAAAGTTTTTTGATAATTACTTTCCAACTCCAGGAATAGCTAGTAGATTTCCTGATGCAGAATCTCAAGATAAATTTTTAAGACAATCTATATTTACACAAGCTGGTCGTATAAGACAAGATGCACATGATTCTGTTATTAATAAAATGGAAGTTAAAGTTGGTGATACTTTAGTAAAAGGTGATCAATTAAAAACTCAGCATCCAGATAAATATGCTGAAGTATTAGATGATGTTCAAAGATTAATAGCTTTACGTGCTAATACTGTATCAGTTCCTATTCTATCAGTACATTCAGGTAAAGTCTTATCTAATACAAAGAATATGCAAACCAATCCATATCTAAATATGTTAGATAATTTGGATATTCCATATGTACTAGTAGATGGTCAGATGTACGGAATGATGGTTACAGATAAAGATATAAATGCAAGACATATTAATGTATTAGATTTAGATTCTCCACATTCTTCTGCTGGTTTTAATAAAGATCAAAACTATCAAGCTATAAAGCTTAGAGATTCATTTTATAGAGAATTAGAAAACTATCAATGGGAAGATGGTGGCAGTAAGGGAGTAGCTTTAATTAGGATGGGTAACGCTAAAGATGTTACAGCTGTACCTAAGTCAGCATTTAATAAAGTAGCTGATGTGTTTAATAAGAAAATATATGAAAAGTATTATGATAATGCTACAGCTGAAGGTCAAGCTAAACTTGAAGGTATGAGAAATAGTTTAGAGAAAGCTGATACATGGTCAGCAGTACATGAAGATGCTATGAGAAATATTATTATAGAAGCAATGGTTTCGGGTAAAGATAATAATAGATTTATGGATTATGTATTAGGGAGCTCTCCAGAACTAGCTAATATAGGTAAAAGATTTAGTTTATATCACACTCCTTCATTTAAGAGAATGAATAGAGGTGTATTAGATTCATTAATAAATAACGTTACAGCTGAAGATGCAAGGTTACTTGCTAAGTTTGGGTCTAGAGATGTTGGATTTATTGTATGGAATGATGAAGGACATGCTAGTGTTAAAGCTAGAAATGAACAATTACTAAGAGATAAAGGTACATCTTGGGCTAAAATGCTAGGTTCACGTGGAGATGAATCATCTTTTGATAGTATTAGCTTTATTAGTAAAGATTATAAGAGAGTATTAGAGCTTTATTATGGTGTATCTAGCAAGGGATCTAATGTATTTAAGCCTATTATAACATCGAATGGAGACGATCAATTAATGTTTGCTAAGACAGTATTTGTTTATGATCCTGATATTCAACAATCTATATTCAGTAAGAATAATGGATTGGATATTATGATTACAAAGTCTGCAGATAAAATGAAATCTTCAATGTCTCCAGATGATTGGGCTAATTCTGGCAGACCAGACAGACCTGTTCATATAAATAAAACTGTTGATGAGATGGAACAAATAACTGATTTAGAAATATCTCAACATTTAAAAACAATACCTATGGAAAATGTAGGTGTTAGTGTTATTCCTGAAACTGAAATGAGAGCTAGACAATCTTATTCTATACCTAATTATATGGATATGGGTGAATCTGGAGAATACTTTGATGCTTTTTATGCAGATAGATTAGATAAGATACTTGGAGTAAATCAACACTCTCCAGGTGTACTTGAGAAGATGACTAAAAACTCTTTATATAAAAGAGCAGCTTTATTAAAGTTAAAAGAAATCAATCCAAATATTACATTAGATGATTTAAAGAATACTCCTGATGGATTACAAGGTATAGGTGATCAAGTAAGATGGGCAGCATTAGGTGGAGATCCAAGAGCTATGGGTGAGTCTATGCTTACAAATACTATTAAGTCTCAGTTTTTAGATCCTATATTAAGCCCTTATTCTATTACAGATGCAGGAGATCTCTACGGTGGAAAGGCTGTAATTAAACAAAACTTTAAATTTAGAGACTTAGAGCCAACTTCTAGAACAGGTACTGGAGATGATACAGAAATAAATCCTGGTGAAATAATGCTACCTAATCATATAAGAGATGGTGCTATTAATTTTAAGGGGAAAGATTTAGGGTTAAGAATTTTAGATAAAGATGGTAAGTCATCAGATTTAATGGAAGCTTTACCTGGATTAATGAAAAAAGTCTTCCCAAATTATACAGATAGTGAAGTTAAAAGTGAAATAAATCATATGATGAAGAACTTTGCACTTGGAGAGCTTCATGATTATATTAAATTCTTAGACCCAGACGCATCTATTGGTGTCATAACCACTAGATATCCGAGAACTGCTCCAAATGATTTAGCTGTATTAAAATTAAAAGGTTTCCTTGATGAAGATGAAGGTGGTACAGCTATCGTAAATGATTATGATGTGCTTAATATATTTGAAGGAGATTATGATGTTGATGAGGTAGACTTTTTCTGGGGAATGAATAAAGGTACATGGAACCATATAGATAGAGTTAAGAGTCATTGGGTTAATACTAAAGATCCATCTTTCTATGAAGGCACTTTACCAGACTTAAGCTTAATGAATAGTGGTTTAAATAATGAATCTTGGAATCAATTTGATGCTAATAATAGAGTATTTAAAAGAGGTATTGGAGTTGTTCAAAAAACTATTAGGTTAGTTAATCACGTTGCTAATTTAGGTAGTAAAAGTTCTGATGGTGCTCGTACTAATGGTAGAACTAAAGGTATGAATGAGTTAATGAATTATAAGGGTGCAGATGGAAATGAATATACTATAGCTGCAGATTATAATAATGCTGACTTCTTTGCTAGAACAGGATTAGAATCACAGTTAATCATTGACTATTGGAAAGGTGTTTCTAAGAAGATTTTAAATAAAGTAGTTACTTGGAGAAATGATTACTTATTCCCAGTAATGGATAAATCTATTGGTAAAGAAGATATTACTGAAGAAAGTTTAGCTGCTAGACAAACTGCTAGAGCTATAGGTGATGATACAAAAGGACCTGAGACAGATCGTATAAGAATTTTTAGAAAGTTTGATAATAATGGAAATGAAGTAGATCTTTCAGAATTAGATATTAATATGATTCAAACCTTAATGTCAAAACATTCTAAACTATTAACATTAGGTACTGAAGTTTATGATGGTACAGGTCAATCATCTCCTGCTACATATGAAAACATTATGAGTATTTCTAATGAATATTTTAATGGACATATGAATGATATTACTAGAGAAGTATATCGTAGAGCTAGGTCTAAGTATTCTAAACATGAAGATTTTGAATCTATCTTTGGAACAAAGCATAAAGTTAAATATAAATCTTTACAAAAATTAAATAAGACATTTAAGAAAGATGATAAGCAGAAATTACAAGCAGAGATTCAGTCTGAGATGCAAGTTATAAAGCCAGATGTTCAAGGTGAGCATACATATACTACAAATCAAAGATCTCCATTTTTAGATGGTGTAATTAGAAATGGAAAGGCTACTGCAGAATCTAGAGGTGATCACGGATCTGTAGTTGAACGTATATATAGAGAGATATTACATCGTGATCCTTTAGGAGCTGATGGTAAAGGTGGAAAGTCTGATGTATTATTACAAGGTGATCAATATGATGAGATGGTTGTTGCAGCATCAGAGATAATGAATGTAGATAGAAGCTTTGGTAAGAACCCAGTTGAAGAAATGAAAGCTATACTACCTAAATTAATCAAAGATGTTAATGAAGATGTAAAGCAGATTAAGTATTTAAAAAGAATTATTAAACAGTTATCTAGAAATACAGACTTACCTTGGAAGACTAGGGAAAAGCGTATTAAAGCTATGGAAGAAATAGTAAAACAAAGAGAGTTTAAGATTCAAGAATATTTAGATACTAAGTACCTAGAGAAAGGTGATATTAAATATCTTAAGACTTTAAAAATGGTAGATATTACTCAAGATGCTGAAATGGAAGAGGCTACTATACAATGGTATACACTTCACCATTTAGCAGAAAGGTTTAGACCTGAATCAAATCTTAGAGGATTCCATGAGCATGTTTCTGATGCAAGAAAATTATCAGCTCAATTATATAGTGAGTTTACTGATGCTGGATATAGCGCTAAGTATGGTGGTAGAAGTATGCCTGATCAAGATCAAATGGCTAGAAGATCTTCTCCTCACCATGAATTAAAAGATGTTGAAGATGAGATTATGGAAAAGTTATTAGATGGGTATAAACAGTGGGGAATGTCATATCTATTTGAATATGCTATGCCTACTAGAGATGATGGTACTGTTATAGGTATCTTTAATGGTAATCCTATGCCAGTTTCAACCAAATCTTCTGGTAGATTTAAACGCTCAATTCGTGCATTGTTTAGAGCTCATGATGCTGAAGTTAATAAGCAAGAAAAGCAAGGTATTAAAGAAGCAATTGAATTAATGGCTCATAGATATACAGCTTATAGAAATTACTTTGATCAAAATATTGGATTAATACCATTAAAAGATCAAGAAATATTTGGTATGTTGAATAATGTCCCTGGTTTTAATAGTAAAATTAAAGGTACATTTGATAGGTATGAAACTATCAATATGGAGAAAGGAATATTTAGTAGGGATATATTTGGTATGGGTCCTGAGTATGATCATAATATATCTTTCTTTAGAAAAATGATGGAAGATAGCTTTGGTAGTAATGTTGTTAATAGATATGATAAACTAACAGAAGCTTTATCTTATACAAATCAATTAGCAATGGAAAATAATTATATGAATCCAGTATCATACTATCTAATGACAGAAAATATAAGAAGTGAAATGACAGCTCTTGGTCTTGATAAAGTATACACGCATGGTACTGTTGATGGAAATACTGACCCATTAAGCCCTTACAATCTAAGTCCTGAAATGAAATTAATACAGGGTAACAATGGTGGAGTTACTATAAAACCTAATGCTTTATTAAGTGATTATAGATTAAATATGTTAAGAAAGATTATCAAGCAAGGTGTTGATATTAAAAAGAATCAAAAACAAGGAGATGATTGGAGTCAGTTAAGACGAGAATGGGAACAAGCTGGCTGCTAATAGGAGAATAATTTATGAGAAAAGGTAATGCATGTGATATAACTGGCCTTCAGAAAACTATGTGGGACATAGGTCAAAAATTTGTTGGAGATGACCATATAAAAGCTAGATTCAAAGGCGAAGCATCTAATATAGTTAAGACTGTATTCCAAGATGTATTCCATTTACCTATAGAACAAATGAATGCTGTAGACTTTACTAAGGGAAAGCTAAATACATTTGAAAGAAGATTAAATAAGATTAAAGCTGCTAGTCTAAGAGGTAAGGTTACACATGATTTTGGATCTTTATTCTACACTCCTAGTGGATTTGCTGAAAACAATCCTCAATTATTAAGCCTATTAAACAATCTTCATAATGTTAATTTAGGCTATCAAGGTAGATCTGATAGACACAATAGAGCTTTTCAGAATATATTAAGCTTTATGAAAAAACAAATGGTTATTGATGGTCATGTTAAGGCTGGGAAAACTTTAAAGAAAGCTACTAAACTTGCTACTGATTTTGAGAATAAGATTGAAAAAACTGTTATAGATGTATATAATAATGTACCAGGTTCAAAAGATGAGCTATCTAGGCTTTTAAAAGAAGAGAATGAGTTTTATGCTAAAGGTGAAGGTAAGGTTTTTAGAGAAACCCTTGAGACTATAGAAAAAGATCTTCCTAATTTAGAATTTGAATTACAAAAAAAGTGGTGGAAAAATAAAACAAGACTTAAAAAGTTAATGCAAAAAGGTAAAATAGATAGAAAGACTTATGAGATCAGGAAGAAAGAAATATTAGAACCTATCTTTACTAAATATGGTATGGACAATCCTGATAGTAAATTATCTTCTCAACCTATGCGTAATGCTGTAACTGCTTATGTTGACCTTATGGATGATATGCATAAAGTATTAACTGATGCTGTAAATGCTCATGTTAAAACTATAAAAGCTGGTATGAAAGGTAAGTATACCAATGATAAAGTAGATGAGATAGGTAAAAAGATATTAGATAAGATTACTCCAGATAAAAAGACTGGTTACTTCCCTCACTATAGAAGAGTATTGAATGTTGACTTTCTAAATAACTTAATGCCTCATATGCAGAGAGTATCTGATGCTGTAGCAGAAAACTTTAAATCTGATAAAGCTAGTTTAGATAAAGCTGTAGATGATATGATTAGCTATGTTAATGGTCATACTAAAGAAAGACAAATTATAGATTTAGGTGAAGATTTTAATGTACAAAATGAATATTCAAGGAACTTCTTTCCTACTTTAAAAAGATATATAGATGAAGTAGATAGGTTCAATATGGTATCTCATGCTGATATGTATACTAGAGAAGCTTTAAATCAGGCTAAAGAAATGTTCAAGCAAGGCAAATCTATTGATGGATATGCTAGACAAACTGTTGAAATGATGGTTGATATGAATGCTAGAATGAAAGGTGGCTATGGATTTGAGAATGAGAATACTGAAGCTATTATGAAATCTCTATTAGCTATGGAGTTTGTTAGTAAGTTAGGATTTAACTTAAGATCTCCTGCTAAGAATGCTACACAGGGACTATTAAATATAGTAGAGTTCGGTCCTTCTATGATATTACAATCTAGAAATTTCTATAAGAATAATAAAACTATTAAGCGTTTAGTTGAAGATATGATGGAAGATGCAGGATTTTTATTTGCTGATGATGCAGCTCCTGAGCTAGTTGAAGGTCAAATGAGAGGTAAGGACTTTACTCAGAAGATTAAGATTACTGATAAAGAAGAAATTGAGTTTAAGAAACCTGGATTATTACAGAAATTACATAATAAAATATCTAAATCAGCAGGTGTTAGTGGCAAGTTGATGGCTAAGGTTGAGAATATAAACAGAAAAGCTACCTTTAAAATGTCTTTTTATAAAATGTATGATCAATTAAATAACTCTACTGCCTATAGAAATGAACTTACTAAGCAAGGTATGAGTGAAAAAGCTATCAATGCTGAGATTCTTAAGCGTGCAAGAAACTATGCTATACGTAAAACAACATTATTACATTTCGATTATACAGATTTAGCAAAATCTCCATGGCTACTTAATCCTGCAGGTAGACTTCTAGGTCAGTTCCAACATTATGGTATAAAGTTTTTAGAATATAATATTGATAAGGTTAAAGAAGGTAAAGATGATATTTTAGCAGGAGAACTTACTGGAGAACGAGCTAAAAGAGCCTACAATCTAGGTATAACTTATTTCTTAGCACCAGCTATCGCCTCTGCAGTTACAGGTTTAGACTTTGGAAATATTGTAGAGCATAATACTAAACAACAAGTAGAAAAGTTATGGGCTTTATTTACTGGTGATGAGGAAGACATAAAGAAAGCTTATTATGGTAAGGGTGTATTGACAGGCTTGCCATTTATAGGAGCACCATTATTCTCAGATGCTATAGCTCTAGGTAATTTACATGAGTTTATAGATATGGATAATGAAACTATGGAAATGCTACTAACAGGATATGAAGATTATGCTTTAAAGAATGATGATCAGAAAGCATATGAAACTATTAGAATATTAAATGTAGCATTGGGTAGGATGGCTTATAAAACATTACCAATGATTATGTCTGGAAAACCTGGATCAGCTTTACAATATGAATTAGGTATATATCAAACTAAAGAAAGTAAAGAGCTTAAGAAAAATGCTAGTGATATGGTTCCTAAAGAAGTTATGGATGCTTTAGCTCAACTTCAACAGCATCAGGAAAGAGCTACATCACAAGGTGGTTTTAAACAAGCATCAGGTGGGAAGCCAAGGCAAAGATCTTCTTCTCAATTACAAAGAAAAAGTTTATTAGAACAATAGGGAGTTCCTCCAGAAACCCCCTATTGCTTGTATCCATTAATTAAGAGACTCTAGTCTCCCTATTAATTTTCCTATATTATTTTGAATGTCAGTAAGTATTCCAATATTCATATTAACAGTATCATCACTAGCTCTAGTGTGCATACCTTTAATAATAATCATTAAGCCTTCTAGATAGGTAACGCATTCAAGATATGGTGTATCTTTCATTATCTCTCCTCCGACATACTAGTTATAAACTTATTTTCCAACCAATCTTCAAATCTGAGGATAATTAATGTTTCTCCTCTATCTTGTTTACATACAACAGCATCCACGTGTTCTGATGGTTGTAGGAAGGAAGCAAGTTTTTTTCTACATTTTGCCTGAATCTTAATTTCAGGATTCTTTCCTATTACTAGATCTACTTCTTCATGCATACCTAGAGCTGCTCCATTACTACCCCACGCTCTCTTTGCTGTTAACCCAGACTGGGTTGCTTTATTAACTACTTCTCTCTCAAACCGATTGCCTTTTTGTTTGCTTGGACTTGGCATTTGGGAACTCCTTCTTTAAAAATGTTTTATATCTTTCCATTGCTTTATCAGCACCACTCATTATATTTTTAAATCTTCTATCCTCTCCACTATATGAAGATATAGAAACTTCTTGTGCTTTAGCAATTTCAGATTTCAATTTACTTATTTCATTCATTAGATGATTATTATCTTCTGTTAAAGATTCAATCTTTTCTAATGCTATTTCAAAGTTTTGCGTTAACGATTCTTCTCCCATTACAGTCCCATCCTACCCATAACTCTTTCAAGGTCTTTTCTCATTGATTCAATACATAACTCTAGTTCATTTATTCTATTGGCTTCTTTAACTAAAGCTTCTCCTAAGAATTGAACATCTCTAGGAAGTCCTGTCGATGTACTATTAGGTTTCTTTGGAGGTTTAGGATTTTCTACAACTATTTGTTTTGATTTAGCTTCTGATTTCTTAGCCATTGTTCTGTCCTTTCATCTATTATATCTTCTAGTTTACGTTTATTTTTACTACCATGCTCTCTTATAGCACACTTCTTGCATATATTATACTCTTTATATTCATGCTTAGGAGGTAAAGCAAAATTACCCCACACATACCTCTCTTGAACCTGTGTCCTGTGACACATTTCACATTTGAATTGTGCTTTAGGTAACTTTGCATTTATACCATACATTATTTACCCCATAGCTTTCTTTGTACAATTATAGACATTACAGCATAATTAGCTATATCTACAAAAGTATCTTCTAAGCTTTCATTATTAGGCTTTCTATCTGTTGTAGTAAGATTAAGTAATCTTTGGACTTTATCATTAATACGAACAGAAAGTGCCATTAAAGAGAGTTTTACCTGTTCATCAGTGTCTACCACTTCAGCACCCATGCCTATGTTTTTAGGGCCATAATCTTGCTGTTTCATACAAAATAGGTTTAACATATCATGAGTGATATCCATAAATTCATTTATCATTTTAGGATATTTTTTTTCCATTTTATCAAATGCATCTGCACATTCATACTTCATTTAATACTCCTTTAATAATTTTTTGAGATTTTCATCAAATATACCTATATCTTTTTCTATACGCTTTAGGATATAAATAGCAAGCTCATGTCTCATTTCTGGAGTAGGAGCTTTATCTATAATATTAAAAATACCTTCTTTAATACTTTTTAATCCTTCAATATATTCTTCTTCTTTCATTTGTTTTCCTTTAATTATAAGGGGAGAGCTATTTGGAGTGCTATGCTCTTTAATCAAGTGACCGTTGCCGTAGTGGCTAGAAGCGTCTCCCCTTAAATTTATTATGCTACTGCTCTACACAATCCATCAACTACTAATTGATTTTGATTGTAAGATGCAACTGTTGGTTTCTCTTTATGCCAAAGTATATCTGTACCAGCATTAAGTAAATCCCAACCACTAAAATCTTCTTTATTAGTTTTAGTGAACCTGTCTACAATTTCTCCCCATAATCCAGTAGGAAGATCTTTAAGATGATTATGTCTGATATTTCCTAACTCATCCATAGTAACTTCTAAATTAGTAAGTTTACGCAGATTTGTTAAGAATTTATTAACTCTATCATCACCTGTAGCTATACTATTAATATTAGTTACAGTTTGTTCTAGGTTTTCATCCCAATTCTCAGATGTAGGCTCATGTTTAAATCTATATGTACTAAAATGATCTTTACTCATCATTCCATTTGT
>CEUI01021640.1_pt1 | contig 24817 bp, 39 predicted proteins | sample 531411 | NCBI WGS metagenome assembly CEUI01 (sample SAMEA2622841, study PRJEB7988) | marine metagenome | isolation source: saline water (ENVO:00002010), including
TTACCCACTCTCCTTGCTCGTTTTGAACTAAGCCAAGAGATTCTGGGCCGTCAGTTCGTATCATCCCACTGTGGGCGACATTATTATTATATCTCCCAGACTTGCTCTTCATATATGGGGAGTCAGGATAGACCTGCGCGTGATGCACTCCACCGGGACGTACAGATGGTATAGAGGACATTAACCCAGTGCCGCTTATATCCTCCGGCATCCACTCTTGAGTATATGGCAGCCATGACCCTATTTGTGGAGTTTTCATTAATACATCGCCGGGCTGCCCTGATTGGTAGGGGTCTATGTTCTCCGGCATCATTTGCATTTCATCAGGGGGAGCGTATGCCCCTTGCCCATTCCCCGGAGCATTACCAGCCGCCGTTGCGCCAGAATTAGGAGGCTGAAAAGGAGGAAGCAATTCCTCCATAGAACCGTAACTGGAGCCTTTTATCTTCCTTTGTTTTTTTCTAGCCATTACTGGTTCTCCCTCATTGCTCGTAGTACTTCTTCATTACCAAGCATCTCAGCCATTCTAAGTAATGGCTCCCCACGCATTTTACTAACCTCTCTTCTCATCTCCTCTGGTGTCATCTTGACTTGCGAAGGCCCAAGAGGTACTTTAGTAGTAACTCTTTCTAAAACACGAGCTACAATCTTTGCACTTTGTTGGACTGCTCGTCCTGTTATATCTCTTTCCATTTATACCCCTGCGTTAGCCATGCCTTCATTTTCTAGACCTACTGGAATCCTTCCTCCACCGCCACCACCCATGATACCTTCCATGTTTCGTTCTGGGCCACCAATAACATCTGCTGCACCGCCAGCTCTATCTCTCATACGACCTGCCAGTCCGTCTGCAGTTTGCTGTGCGTTATCTTGTTGCTGCTGTGCTTGCATCTGTGCCATAACTTCCTGTACTAGCATTCCGCTCTGTACAAGCTGGTCAACAACCTGCTCAGCCATTATCTTCTCTTCCTCTTCCTCACCATTAGGAATTACACCTTTAAGGAAGCGTTCTCTATATGTAGCACGAGAGATAAGACCCGGCTCGCGTTTGACAGCCAATGCGCTGAGCATTCTTCTGTCATCCTCACTTGGGTCTGTAGCTTCAAAGGTTACCTCAAACTGATGGTGGGTGAAGTCTTTACCTCGTACCATTCGAGTACTGTCACCTTCTCTCGGCCCTTGAACTGACTGTGACAGTTCAAACCAATTCATGAGATGACTCAGCTTGTTTAGAACTTCAGTTCCCATAGAGTTCAAAGCCTTCTTAACAGGACTAATTATCTTTAGTGCCTGCCCTATGAGAAGTGCTTGGTGTATACCAGCATCTGCCTGCCTCTCCATTAAAGCAGCAGGTATTGTGCGCCGTATACTCTCGTCTATGGAATTTAGAAACTCCATCATGTGCTGATTGGGCGGTGGGGAATCTAGCCATTGTGGAGGGCGTTCTGGGGCATGCTTAATCACTGCGCCCGGCCCCTTCTGAAACTGTTGGGCTACTTGGGAAGGGTCATCGGTAGTTAACAGTCTGGGGAATACATGGTACTGCCACGCCGCACGCATAGCAGTTTTGACTTCGATTTCGGCTTCTAGCTCGCCCTGTATGCTATGGAGAATCCCCACCGCTAAATGTTTTGGATTACCATCCGCATTGTATCGGCCCAGACCGCTATACCTGTAGACATACGGTATTATTCCGTATGGGTTGGGTTGGTCAATTATTCTGTCACCATCGACTTCTACGATGTATTCATCGCGAGTCCAGAACTCTACCCACTCTACTTCTCGTAAAGGATTGTCAGCAAGGTTCTTACCAAACTTCTTTGCCTTGGGGTCTGACCAGTGGGGGTAGGATTCTCGTATATCTATAACACGCCTTCTCTGCTTCTCAACCATGTAGGTTAGTTCATTTCCCGGCGAAGGGAAACAGTTTAGAGGGTCAACAGGTTTTAGCATGAAGTGCGGTTTGTGAGACATCTCTGCCTCCCACGCGCGCTTACTAACCTTTGACGGCTTATCTTCTAAACTATCTTCACGTACTATAATCTTGACACATGCCGCGCCTCGAAGTATCAGGTCGTGAGGTGCTTGCCCCAGAGGGTCAATCATACCAGACTGACTGAGTTGTGCCAGCGTATTCTGGCCCCACTGCTCAAGAAGAGCCTTATGCTCTTGGTCTTTCTGCTTTGGGCTGCGCTCACGATATACAACTACAGGCTCGTCTACACGTATCTGGTCTCTAAGGTTGTCTACTATTTGTGTAGCCTTAGAAGATTTGTGTACGTTAATATTCTCAGGCAAGTCTATATTTAGATAGAAGTCCTGATTGTATAAGTTATCGGCATCGTTCATTTGCTCATGAGCTTGCCCATAATATTGTTCACTTGCTGATAATATATCGTCTAACGAGGCTGCCACGGATTAACTCCTTCACGATTGTGCCACAGTACACTGTCATATATACTATCGCTTTTACGACTTCCGAGGTAACTTGTAGCCATTACCTCAGAGCGTTCATCTATTCTTGTTGTACCAAACTTCTCTAGCAGCCCATAGGATAGAGCTTTACATGCATGGTCGTTCCGAAGTTCGGGCTTACCATTCCTTATCTTCCATCTACCTATACCATGTACTGGTGCTGTACCGCCGCCCATCTCTGTTATCAGTCCTTGACATTTCGGGCTGATACGAAGTCTGGGCCGTCCAGTAGTTGGATTAATGGCGAGTACCGAGCGCAGTCTCTCCAGCTCCGCATCAACAGGCCATTTGTTAACTGCCATTGATAGTCCTGTGTCTCTGTGCCATGCTTCAAACGCACTGCCCAATCCCATATGATGCTGAGTACCTGCAATATCCATCACCCCCTCTTTTATGTTATTCCAAGCTGGTTTAGTTTGTACGCCCTGCATAACCTGTTCATGAGTCCAATGAGATACATATAGCTCATCGACCACATGCACCTCATCATCTATGAACTGTATAAACTCACATGCATAAACCAAATCTCCGGGGTCTATAAATATGTAAGTTGATTCATTTGGATTGAACTCTATCCGTTCATCCACATGCATCACATGTTTAAATTCTGGAAACACACTGTCTATCGGAGGATGTGGCCGCCCACCATAGCGCGCCAAGAAGCGAGGCTCTGTAGTCTGCGCTCTTAACTGTTCTATTGCAGCGTCCGTTTCACCGCCCGGATATATTGCAAGATTAGCCCATGCAGGTAACGAAAAGCTCGTAACATCTAGTTCATTGCCTGCTTGACCAATTTCCCACATCTCAGGAAACCAGCCTTCACTCGTTTCAAAAGAGCCACTAAAAAATCCCCAAGAGCCTCGGTGGTATCTACGAGCCAACCTACCATAACATCTGTCCCAGACCTCTTTGGGCCAACGACTGATTTCGCACCCAATAATACCTTGTGGCTGCTCTCTTCCAATCTTTTTTGGGTCATAGCCAGATACTGTTTCAAAGACAACTCCTATCGTAGTAGTAAGAATACACTTCTGGTCTCTGTGGGTCGAGATAGAAGTTTTAGAATTATCAACTAGTCCTAGTTCGTCAAGCCACTCGTGTATGTACTCAAGTTCTTTACGCGCGTCTTCAAAGTCCGCACCGACTACCCAGTACAGGAGGTCTTCTCCATAACCGTTTTCGTGCGCATCGCTTATTGCTCTTACAACACCTGTGAGCGCGCCAAGGAAGGATTTCCCTGCACCCTCACCACCGCCAATTATTTTAAGGCGACTCTGGTGTAATAAAACTTCCTGTTGTTCCTGAGACAGTTCGAGGCTGAGATACCTCATAACGTCCCTTGCTTTCTCCGTCCACATTTACTTGCACCTGCTGTACCCACTGTTGCATCATTTGTGCATATGGTGTCTTATCATCCTCGGTAATCTTAACCATGTCTGAAAACAGCTTAATGAGGAACCTACGGTCTGTACCTGATTCCTTCGACTCGCTAAGCGCACTATCCACGCTGGCCTTGATGAGTTTAGGGAGACTAGTCCCTATCTCTTCCAGCCCGGCTTGAAAGGAGGTCTGCAGTTTCTTTGCAACCACTTCGCCTTTATTAATGTCTAGCTTTTTGGGACGACCTGCTCCGGGCCGCGCACCACCTCTATTTTCAGTCATGCAACTATTATACCATACTTTGAGGTTATTGACAAGTGACGTTACAGATGTTATAATGTATATGTGATTTAATTATCACCCTCCCGGTGCGAAAGCACCACTCCTCCTCGGCAGGGGGCTGGGAGACTGGCCCTCTGTTTTCGCCCCCCAACTAGGGAAGGGAGCCTCAAGCAGGTTCCCTTTCTTTCACCAAGGAGTAGTATAATGCCCATGATGCGTTGCCCGGTCTGCAGATGTTCTATGTTTCAGATAAAGTGTAAGGTTGTATGCAACAATTGTGGGTTCTCCTTCGACTGTAGTGACGGTAATTAGCCGCCGCCTCGCCGCGCGAACGCGCTCGCATTTCGTTTTGATTTAATTCAAAATTTCAAAAACCACTTTTCGTATTCAATTGCGCCCCTTTTCGCCGGGAAAAAGGCATATATTCAAAATTTTGTGGGAGGCTAGGCTCCTCATACACGTGACGGCAACCTACGAACCCCCTCGATATGGACATCGACATAAGCGCACTATGTAAAAAGCGACAACCAACAAAAAAACCCCTACAGCAGTAAGGAGTTAAACTACTGTAGAGGTTAGGATAAATCAGGTGGGGTGCCGTGTTACCCCTCTTCTAATTCCTCAGTGAATGTATGCTCATCTAAATAATGACCATACTCACACTGGAAGTCATTAGGCTCAAGGGGTGGATACTTGCCAACAGTGAATATACCAATAGCGTCACACTCAAAACACCATTGCGCCCACCGCTCAGGTGTATAAGCTCGCTTGTATTTCTGAACTACTGCATCTCCTCGTTTAGCTTCCATTTCCGCGAATTCTCCATTAACGATTGACAACCTAGCATGTAAGTTGATGAATACTTTTCTATTATATTTATTTATCTCTAACCATAGGCAGTGTTTCATCCAGTTCTCATACATACCAGTTGACACGCCGCAGTATGCACAAACCTTTTTACTCCACACGCTACCTGTATCACTCCACACATGCACGCAATTATGAAGTTTGTCTACTAGGTGGCTAGGAATTGCGATTACATGCTCAACGATTCCGCGCTCTAATAGTTTTTCTGCTTTTTTGGAACTGCTCAAGTGGTCAAATAGTGATAACCCTTTAGTTTCTGGCATTGTCGCCCTCCTCAGAATCAATATCATCTAAATTTATATCTATGATGTTATCTCTATTTTCGGCGATTAGTTTTTGCCCTTCTGGGCTATTACAGTAAATAGTTTTTATTCCTTCTTCGGGGTCATACATCACTAAAAAATCGTCATCTCTGTATTGTTTTTCCATTAGTCTAGTAACCTCATATACTCATTAATGTAATACTCAATAAACCATTCACGCGCCGCGTAAAATATTGCGTGGTTATCTTCATACATCTTCTGGTGTTGTTCTCGCATTTTCTCTCTGGTAACTGGGAAAATTTCGGCAACCTTAGAGAGTTCGTTTAATTCCCAAAGTACATCATGTGCGAATATTGCCACTGTGTACACTTTGAATGCTAGAGGGGGCAATATAACTTCTTCACCATTTAAACGATTGATTGCAATTTGATTTCCTCTAATGTTGTCTGGTAGGTAGTCCGCCTGCGTGATTGCGTGGCGCAGTATTTCGGGTAGGTGTTCTTTAGCTTGCATGTTATTAATTATCTGCTTTTCTGTGGTAGGCATTTAGTCACTCCAGTCTAGCTTATCAACGGCTAGGTTTAATTGTTTGTTGTCTAGTGCTGTTTGATAGCTTGCTTCATATGCGTCCTGCTCAATCATTACAGAGCCATCATCATTTTTGGATAACCCTAGAGGATACCTAAACATACAAGCGTTTTTTGAGTGGTGATGATTGTGTTGAAAAGTTGATTCCCAAATTGCCATGCTATCTTTAGGCTTGTTGTAATACTCGTTGTGCGCATCGCATACAGTCATCATATTAACAAGGTGACCAGTAGCAACGAGGCATCCACAGGACATATAAGACACACTGAAAATTGAATATGTCGGTTTTATCCTGTTTAATTCATCAATCATTAACTCGTTATGCTGCGCGCCGTCACACTTCAAAACGTCTCTTATTTTCTGGTCAATTTTAGGGTTTGCGTGCTGTTCGAACGCTGGCACAATAGAGATTAGATTTAGTATATCCTGTACCATTTCGAGCCAAGATATATCCTTATATTCATCGTTTAAAATCCATTTAATACCCAAGTTTTGCAGGTGTTCTACAATCTCAAGTTTAAAGGGGTCTTTGCCGTTCGGGAATTGCATTTTATTACTCCTTTTAATTATGGGACGTAGTGCAAGCGATTACAGCCTGTATTGTTTCACTACGTCCCGAAAATATCATCTTTTACGCCTACCTATCCACAGAAATAAAGCCACGAGGAAAGCCCCAATTGTGGCAAGTAGGTCATCGGGGTCATATGACATTCGCCCCCTTTAGTGTCTGGTATATCAACACTGCGCTGCTATCTGGTGACCGCTGAATCTCGCCATCAGTACGCCAATCGAAAAATGGCCTACCATAACGCCGACCGAGTTCTTCATCATTCAATTCTAGCAATATCCTAGCCTGTCGGTATTCGGCGTGGTCACTTAATATGGTGAAAAATTCCCTTAGTTCTTCTTCGCTTGTTTGTGGGTCATCATTCCAACTTATAATTCCTTCGGCATAGGGTAGTTGTTCTTCGTCCATTACTTCGTGACGATAGTTACCATAGCCGTCAGTTTTGTTGAGAACTGCATTTCCCGCCGCTTTTTCCACTGCCGCCCATCGATGCCAGATAGTATTAGCTGCAACGTCCGCAGCAGCATATAACCAACTACGCAGCAACATGCCATAATCAACATCATCAACAGGATTTTTAGGCTTTATGCCAAGTCGCTGATTTTGTCTTTGGGTCACTATGTTGGCAACTATCTCATATTGCTGAGGATTGTTTGCAGTCGGTCGCCCTAGGTCAACATGTATTGCCCCCATAGCACAAACACCATTGCATGTGCTGTAATTCTCGCTTGATGAATTACTGCGGTAGCCTACACCCTTACGTGTTACCCCATCGGAGTCAGTCCATTGCAAGTGTTCAGGCTCCCAAGTTTGTGAGGCCCAGTCGCCCTTAATCCATTGGTACTTATCAAATACTCTTGAGACAATAGACATTACAACACCTCGATATGTACTTTAATGCGTGTCATGTCTATTGGTTTACTATCTCTTTTTACATCTTTTAACCAATTAGAGTTGATGTAAATTGTATCTACAGGTGAAAAGCTATTAGCTTGAAAAGTTACCCTATTAGCGGTCTCTTTAGAGACAATAAATTCTCCTAGCTCTTGGAGATTGCTAGGAGTTGCTGCGCCTTTTAAATCGTCTTTTGCCATTGGTCAATTTTCCTTATTTTACTGGTTGTTACTTTGTCCGATTGCACCCCTCCTACTGGTGTATGTGGTGTAGGCCATGCTACACAAATCTATAAGTTGTCACGCTTTCTTTAAACTATAAGTACTATTCAATTTTGGAGATATTCAATTTTTAAATCGGCCCACACCACAAACCAATTTTATCCACTCTCAAAAAACGAGTCAAGGGTTTTTTGACCAATTTTTTATACAAAATAAGGAATTTTTATTCATGAATTTTCGGACGACCTGGTCTGGGGGAAGCATGAATTTTGTTTCATGAATTCGGATTCCTGAATTGCATTTCCTGAATTTCCGGGGTTCCAATTTTTTCCTTGCGACAATGAATATGACGACAGCGACAATGAATACATCGACAGCCCGAAAAAGACACTCCCTAAAAGAGGTTTAAAAATGAGAGTGCCTTCCATCGGATTGGCTGTTAGGGTATTAATTATATGAATACATATATATAATACCGCAAACGACATATATGTCGCCATTTTAGGCACATACTCGCCAATTAGTTGCCAAAATTTTGGCGAACGTAGGTAGCATATATGTCGGGTATATGTCGGTCGGAATTTCATGCTTTCAATACTACCAAACTGCGACAGGCTAGTCAATACTGAAGTTTTTTTCATGAATAAAAGAACAGGATTGACCAACGCACCGAGCTGCGATAGAATTGTCTGGCGGTCGAGAAATCTAGTTTATAGGAGCGAAAAATGGAAAAAGAATTTACGATAGATATGCAGGTAAGTGGCTCATATGATAGTGCATTATATGAATTAGAAGCAGTAGAGGAAGCTCTTGCAGAGTGGAATCTTATGTACCCTGATGAGTATGATGATTGGCTAGAGGTAGAGGAGGTACATATAGATAGTATTAATGACTGGCTTAAATAGTTCATACAAGTATAGGAGCAGGAGAATGAATATGATAAATAGATACTATGACATAAAAGAGTTGGAGATACACTTGAAAGCTATTAGCGAGGCGCAATCGCAGGTAGATGAGGCTTCGTCATATATAGATGGTGTTTATGGTCAGATATCTGACTTGGCATATTACGTTAGTAATGCTGAGTCTGAGATATCAGTAGCCGAGTCAGCTATCCAAGAGGCTTCAGGACAGCTTGAAGAGTTGGTATACAGGCTAGAGAGTGCCATCAACAAGGAGCGTAACGATGCAGCTAACGCAAGCTGAGTTAGGGGTTGAGTACATGATATGGATACCCTGTGAAGCTGTGAGTGACGCTATAGACGCCCACATTGGTGAGATAGTCTCTATTACAGGACGTATGACCGAAACACCTGTAACAGGGGTGTGGATTAATTCCGCAGGGGAGACTGTGCAGGAGGACTTGCACGCTCTCTCCTTCATCTCTACTAACCCGGCGGTGTCGGTAATTATAAAGGCGATGGCTAAAGTATTACTAGAGGAAGGACAAGAAGAAGTATTAATTTCGATGGGTGGCACGGTTTTCGCAATTCGTGGCGAACCCGATGAAGCAAATTCACATATTAATTTTAGTTGGAGAAGATAATGACAGAACGACATACAGACACAGGATTTATGAGCCATTTAGATATTCAGAGAAAAAGGAAGAATTTAAACAGGCGCACATGGAATGACAAGGGTGTACTCGCTCCGTTGTGCTATGAGTGCGGTGAGACCATGATTAGGGGGCCGTGGGTTGAGTACATATGGGGTATCAGCGATACAACCTTGCTAGTTAAACGTAACCAGAAAGGGCTACCTAGTAGGAGTGGCATCTACGTGAGTGGCACAGGTAGACAGGGCGCAGTAGGCTCAACACAGCAATTCTACTGCATAGATGCTATTAATGCGTGGGCTGTTGGTGTAGGATACACCCCACCACAGGGATGGGTAGAGGTAATTGGTGACGATGGTGAACCAGAGTTCCGCGCCCCTGCTCCGAAGGTTAAACATACAGGAGGACTTTAATGACTGAACAACAAGTATTCTTCTTAGAGCTTGAGACACTGCTGAAGCACTACTACTCGGATGATTGGTATTGCAAGATACAATCCGATGATGGGTATTTAGAGGTGCAGATGGTGATACCTGCAGAGTATGCGAGTATCGCCGGAGGCTACACGATAGAAGCATATGGGGGAAATGACTGTGTATAAATTATTAATAGACGGTAAGGTATATACAACGAGTAGCGGTAAGGTACTGGAGTTTGATTATGAAGAGGAAGCTGAGTTCTTTGCATACTGTCTTGAAGTAGACGAAAATGAAGTTTCAATAGAGCTGATAGAGGAGACAGAATGAACGCACTAGTTGAAGAAATTAGAAACTACTACTATGGGCAAATACGCCGAGCCTCACGCAGCGACTTCGGTTTCTGCGTGGGAGGCGCATTATGTCACTACATGGACACTTATTTAGATGATGAAGATTGGTATAACATGACACTCGGACAAAGAAAGTTTCCGTACACCGATGACTTGGTAAAAGCATTCCAGAATATTAATAAAAACTGGGGGCGCGGTCATATTGACGAGTGGCTATTGACATACTACGCCGACTCTATGCAGAACTACAATGATGCTGGTGAGTTTGATAAAGCATGGGATATTGCAAGTGAGTTATTTGATGCAATGCAATTCGCAAAACCAATAATCAAATTTTGTGGCGAGTGTGGTGAGTTACGACCCGATGACGCTAGAGTCCAAGGTGGCATGCGATGTGGGGAGTGTGCATATGGGTGACAGAATGAAACATTTCCAAGTCCAGTTGACAGCGCGAGTGGACTTGTGGTATTATGTCGAAGCCGAGTCCGAAGAGGACGCAATTGACAAAGCTGCCGAGGATATGAAGTACGTTTATATAGCACAGGATGAAAACAAGTGTGAGTATGGATATACCTCGGTGGACGTTGATATATTAGAGTATGATGCGTGGGATATGTCCATAACTGAAGACGGTGGTACAACACTAGTTCCAGTATACGAGAAGGAGGAATAATGGGATTATTAGATATAGTAAGTGGTATGTTAGATAGACACCTGATGCGCCGCCTTGACATAGCACATCATGATAAAGATAGACGTAGGAATCCTAAGTTTAACTGTGATGCATGTGACAAGGTGCGTGTGTTGGGTATCTTTGACTATCGAGGTGACGCATTCCGATGGTGTTACAACTGCGCCAATGCAGTATTCGGACACGAGTATAAAAGTAAGAGAATGAGTAGGAGAAAGTTTTATGAACATGTCGGATATTAATCCAATCAGCGCAGGTATATTAGTTTGCATGGTGTTTATCGCATGGAGGATATATGCGGATAGACGACTGTGAGGTGTGTGGATATAGTGGAGATGATGAAAGATGTTACTGTCGTCACAGCATCCGATGTGACTGCTTTGGAGAAGACTGCAGTAGGGTTGCGTGGTGTTCCTGCGAAGATTCAGTATACGAAGGTTGCAATACCTCGTGTCCGTGTTCATGTAAAGAGGTGCAAACGGAATTGTGGTAAACTTTACAGGGATTGGTACGGTGAGTGGGTATGCCCTACATGCGGATACCACGAATACGATGATTGAAGTAGAACAGATAGACGACTTAATAAATAGAAAAATAGATGAGATACCTTCACTGCTTGGAGATGGTTTGATAGTACCCAAAGGCAGGCTAGTTATATACGGCGCGCCGGGTAGTTTTAAGTCATTCGCAGTAATGCAGTTGTGTTACTCGTTAGCATTGGGTGATGATTGGTTAGGATATGAAGTACATAATAAAATTAAAGTTCTTTACATGCAAGCAGAAATCGTAGAGCGTAGGCTGCAAGACAGAGCAGCTAAGATGCACACGTTCTATGGTGAAGCCGAAAACTTCTCGACCTCATATACGAGAGACTTCAGTCTACGTAATGAGCAGAGTTGGCAAGACCTCGCCGATGCTGTAGAGAGGAGTGAGGCAGACTTTATATTCCTTGACCCACTATCACAGCTACTGCCGGGCAGTGAAGTAGATGACAAAGCAATGCGTAACTTCTTGCAGGGACTTGACCTGCTCAGTACGCATGCAGACTGCGGTATTGGTCTCGTCCATCATGCTAGGAAGGGTGTGTACTCAGGTGATGGTGTTCTCTATAAGGGAGCAGAAAACCTTAGAGGCTGGAGTGGCTTGAATGGATGGACTGATACCGTGATTAGGCTTAACAACCCACGAGGTATTGAGAAGAATACTATAGAGATATCTTGGGAGAAAGTTAGACATGGCCCGGAACCGTTGGAAAAATGGTTGCGTTTTGACTCGGATAGTGGTATACTGGTGGAGTCAGAAAGCGACCCTAAACAACTCGTGTACAAAGTATTACGAGATGGGCCGAGGACTAGGAAAGAAGTAGATACAGCATTGATAATGCAAGGAGGTAAAGCAGCTAGGTCAGCAGGTAGATATAGACAGAAATTAGTTGAAGATAAGATAATAAGGGAGTATATGAACGCAGGAGATAAACGTGCTAAAATGATTGAATGGATTGAGAAGAAATGAATATAGGAAAAATAAGAATACAAATTATAGTGGCCTTGTGTATACTGGGATTAGTTAGTGTTATGGCTATACTTAATGGTGATAAAGAATTTATAAGTATAGTCACTGGCTGCGTAGGTGGTGTCATAGCACTAGGTATGAAATTACTAGAGGGAGAGTAAAATGGCAAGAACTGAAGAAGAGAGAGAAGTGTTTGGAACTATAGGAATACATGGGACGAGTACTTATGACAGTAGCTGGACACCTCTACAGGTGGAAGTACAGCCTAGAAAGGGATTTGTAGAAATAGAAGCAGGGATGCAGTTTGATATATACATGCAGACTATTGGTACAGGGCTGTTTAGAATAGCTGCTGCTTTAGAGAAACTAGCAGGTATTGAGAACGAGTTCGATGACTAAAAAGAAAAGAGTTAACTACGACCCAAACATAGGTAAAAGCAGAGACTGTGTATCATGTGTAAAGCCCCGGCTCGACTGGACGGTGGGACTAAGGGTTAATGAAGAAGATACAGTACAGCTATGTATAAATTGCTGCGAAGAGTTAATGATTACAAATACGGTAATAAGTAAAACTCTATACAAAAGAATAGCGTGTAAACAATTTAATTTTGCAGGCTCAGTACCTAAAGTAGAGTATAATGACGGATGTATACCGTGGGAGTTTATGAGTGGAAAAGTGGCAACGGCGTGATGCAAAGCGCGCTAAGAAAGTAAAGAGGAGTACTAATCTGGAAAGATATTATAAGAAGAGGAGTGAACGTGTACGAAGTAAGGAACGGAGAGCTATACAGCGATGGGACACTACTGGGCAATGAAGACACCATTTTCGTGGATGGTCGTCAGGACGTTGCTGAATATATCAGACAGTCGAGGCGCAACAAGGTACTGGTCGCCCAGCTCACCGAGGGGGATTATGTCATGGTTACACCTAGTGGCCTCACCGTGGGTATCGAGGAAAAGAAACCGGGAGATTTGGGTTCCTCACTACGAAGTAGAAGGCTTCAAAGACAGCTCCGCAAACTTGAAAAAGCAGTGGATATCCCTCTACTCGGACTCAGATTCACAGGACGAAGAGGGTTCACACCTCACTGGTGGCAGTTAGGTAGTCTCAGTATGCCAATAGAATTACTGAAGTGGTCACTACGAGGTGGCATAATACTACTGCCCTATGGAGAGGACTCGCTGCTCAAGACACTACGAAGAGCGCGTAATGTTTTACAGCCGGGAAGGCATCTGTTCAGTATCGTATCAGGCACTGACCAGAAGGTGAAGGGGGACACTCACTTTCAGCGTGCAGTACAGCGCATGATTGAAGGAGTCGGCCCCTCTACTGCCAAGAAGCTACACGCACATTACGAGGGTGATTTAAGAGAATTATTATTTGATACAGAGGAAGGGTGGCTGGACGCAGGTCTGAATATAAGACAGCGCACAGCACTAGAGGAGCTAACACATGCGCACGAGCGTAACGGCACTGGATAACTGGCAAGAGTGCCAAGTTAAATATATATACAGAGGTAGGAGACTAAAAGAGTACGACTATAAACCGTCCGGCCCTTTGACATCTGGTACTACATTTCATGATTCGCTTGAGCGTGCGCTAATGACTAAGGACATGCGCAATGCTTTCGACTACACACATGAGATACTAGAGGATGGCAACAGGTTCAAGCCGGGTGTACTGAGGATGCTGAAAGATGTACCCTCGTGGCTACTCGATGTTGAGATACCTGTGGCAGAGGACAAAATAGAAGTAGTCATGGACGAAATTACCTACGTAGGGAAACCAGACCTATGGACTGTGACTGATGAAGGGGTAATTATATACGAGTTCAAAACGTGTTCCGAGAAAGGTGCAGGTATGATGAAGAAACTGCTCAACTATGAGGAGTGGGGAATACAGCCTGTACGGTACGCGTGGCTATTGAGACAGGGATATGATTGGTTAGCAGGACTGCCGTTCTACCGCCAACATATTCTCTGGAGTACGCAGTCAGAACATCTCGAAGGTGGCAGAGTTTTGATTTCGACAGAAGCTATTGACAACGCTGGTAAAGATATGATAAGATTGGGAACTGAGATACGAGAGAAGGGTGCGTCACCGATTCACCATTTCTCTCCACTCTGTAACTGGTGTGACTACCAACAAATTTGTAGAGGGTGGTTGACTGGTGCGGATGTTGATGGTATAATTAGCGAGAAATATTACGAGGAGGAATACGTTGCTCATTAGCACATTATTATACGGCGGCCCCGGAGTAGGGAAGACAGCTTTAGCTACTTCTTCATTCTGGGACTTTAGAACAAGGGAGCCTGTGGAAGGTAGGAATGGTAGGCTGTTGCTTATCGGCAGGGAGGAGAATGACGCATTGGGGATACCCGATGAGAACATAGTCAGATTCCCTCTACCACAGGATGACCCGATAAACTTTGCCCACGAGTTTGAAACATATCTCCGTGCATTAAACAGCGCGAAGGGTAAAGAAGCAGGACTGACAGACATAGTGATTGACGGATTCACTGAGTTGTGTTATGATTTTACATACGCATATCGTGAGTCCTTAAATCCACGAGATACATTCGAGGTATACAGGGAGTGGCAGCGTGCCTTCATAAGGTTCATGCAATTGCTACACCCCAAGTCCTTGAATGCTAATGTCATAGGGACTGCACGCGTAGCAGAACTACGTTCTGGTAGTACTACATCTCGTGGTACTAGCGTTAAGGGTGACCCTGAGTGGATGGATGAGTTTAAATACTACCCATCTATGGAAGGTTGGGCGAGGCACAACATGGGCCACTACTTTAATATGGTTTTATATCTGGAGCAAGATGTCCGCTCTGCCATACGCAATGGCAAGCCGACTAAGGTTCCTACCCACGTAGCTCACCTGCTTGGGGGCGGTGACTACTGGACAAAAAATATCTTCTCACATCTCTGGGGTGAGAACCCTGCAACAGTAGAGAACGCCGTGTGGGAAGACGTAGAGGAGGTAATAACTAAGGCGACAGCGATAGAGGAAATAGAAAAAGTTAAGGGAGGGCAATAATGCCATTTGACACATCGAGTATGATAGCGTTCCAAGAGAGAGAAGAAGAAGCACGTAAGGCTTCTATGATACCTGTAGGGACGTACAACTGGGAGATAGAAAAGTCAGAAGTTACCGAGGTTGGAGGAGTACCGAGACTACGCGTACAGCATAGGCTTGAGGCATCCAAGGACGGCAAGCAGTTAGGTAGAATTCACAGTGAGTTCTTTAACTGGTATGCCAACGAGAATTCTGACAGCACTACTCCCATAGAACAGCGAGAGAGAAATCTCAGAGGGATGACAGGACGTAAGCTGCATGGCTATATGAAAGCACTAGCAGACTGCCCTACTTCAACCCAAGAGATTGGTGAGCAGTTCGACCAGACATATAAGGCTTTAATGAGTGCTGATGACCCAGAGGAAGTCGGTGATTTACTTGAGGCCATAGGCATACTGCTAGAAGGGCAGTACCTTACTGGCAGAATAACTCATTCTGGGACATGGTCTAATCTCCAAGCGGAGAAGTTTGACCCCCGGATTGGGGCTGCGCAATCTGTGACTGTGTGAACGTACTAATTAAGTTAAGAGATGTCGAGGACTTCATTAAGGTCAATGATGTGGAGGCAGTTGACCCAATAGGAGTCCCCGGTTTCTTGAGTATCATACAGCACAACATGGAGAAACCAGATGAGCATACCAGTTATGTCTGGCCCTCCATGTCCATCGAACACATGGTTATAGAAACGTTTGAAGGTGAAAGATTTGAACACGCTACTACCCCTCGCTGGTTTAAGCAAATGCCGTGACTGCACTTTACATGAGGACGCACGCCACGTAGTAATGGGAGAGGGGCCAATGCCTGCAGATATAATGGTAATTGGTGAAGCTCCCGGTGCTATGGAGGACGAAATTGGTGTCCCATTTGTAGGTGCAAGCGGCGCAAAATTAGATATATTATTAGAGCAGGCAGGGCTTACACGAGGTGAGGTATACATTACCAACCTCGTAAAGCACCGTCCCCCTCGAAACCGTAATCCGTACAAGCGTGAGATAAACGCGTGTGCGCATTGGTTGGAGGACGAAATGAACCGAGTTAAACCCTCGGTGGTGATAACTCTTGGTGCTGTGGCAGGTAAGCATTTCAAGCCAGACCTGTCCATCACTCGTGAACATGGTATGCCTTACGAGACTGGTGGGTTTCTACTGGTTCCGATGTACCATCCTGCGGCAGCACTACATAATCCAAACCTGTGGCCTATTGCATTGGAGGATTGGGCCGCGCTGAGAGGTAGACTCCAAAATAAAACAGTAACTCCACGCACTGCATATTCTCTCTACGGCACGTTTAACGCAAATGGTGCTATAGGTTTTGACCTAGAGACCACTAGTCCTACCAGAGGGGGACGGTTTGCCGTACAGGAAGCAGAGGTCGTGGGGTATAGCTGGTCGGAGACTGAAGGTCACGGGTCATATGTGCCAGACAAACCTTACAAGATGAAGGAGATACTGGAGAACCCTGACCAAGAAGTGATATGCCATAATGTTAAGTTCGAGATAACACATCTCCTAAACAATGGCATAACGCTAAATAATTTTCAAGATACAAAGCTAGCTGCGTACCTATTAGGACTTCCGTCAACCCACTTGAAAGACCTAGCAGTACAGGAGTTGGGGTTGAGTCCCATCACCTACTCCGAGGTAACCAATGGGAAAGACATGTCAGAGTTAACGCCGGAAGAAATACTAGACTACGCAGCGGCAGACGCAGATAACGCACTCAGGTTGTGGAATATTTTAAAACCCCAGCTTGAGGAAAAAGAGCTGTATTCTGTGTATTCTGATATAGAGATACCCTTAGTCCCTGTACTCTCCGCTATGGAGCGCAGAGGGGTCAAGATAAGCGAGGTTAAAGTTGACGAAGCCATAGAGCTTTTCGAGAGCAAGATGCTCGAAGCAGAAGAGAGAGCGCATAAAGATATACCAGACTCCGTAAACATCGGCAGTTCCGAACAGCTAGCCCGGTGGCTAGAGTCTGAGAACGCTCCTATATTAAAGCGCACAGAGGGTAAAGGACTACTGGCTACGGATGATAATACATTGAGAAGCCTAGAGGATTGGCATCCAGAAACGATGCAGGCACTCGTGGACTACAAGATGTTCCGTAAGCTCAGTGCCTTTCCTAAAAAGTTTAAAGAATTAAGCGGATGGGATGGAGCGTTACATCCTAATTTTAACCAAGGAGGTTATTATGAAGAGTCTTCTGACTCTAGTGGGTCTGCCCCGGCGACAGGACGGCTATCATGTTCTACGCCCAACTTACAGCAAGTACCTCATCACGGAAGAGGGAAGGGTGCTGAGTACGAGGAATACGGTAAGAAAATACGGAATTGCATCGTTAGTAGGGATGGCTATGTATTAGTAGCAGCAGATGTCGGACAGCAAGAACCCAGAATCGCAAGTCTGGTAGCCCCAGAGCATACACTAAGAGAAGATTTTACAAAAGGATTAACGCCCTATGCATTGATAGGCGAAGACATCTACGGACGTCCAATCGTCAAGGGGGTAGATGAACAGGAGTGGCATACTGCTAAGACGTTCTTCCTTGCTCTTGTGTATGGCGCAGGGTCTGGCAAACTGCGAGAGATAGACCCAAGACTAACACTAGAACAGAGTCTCAAAGGATACGATAGAGTAGTAGATAGATACCCCGGACTGCACAGGTTCCAAGACAAGGTGTCAAGTGAGATATACCACAACGGTTATGCTCGCGATTACTTTGGAAGGATACGTAACTTTCCCGGTATCTATTCTGCTAACCAGAACCAGCGTATGACAGCAATACGTGAAGCTATTAACTTCCACATACAAGGCCCGGCAGCAAGCTGTATTAAGATAGGCATGCGCCGCCTGTGGGATAGTATAGAAGCATGTGGGCTGGATGCGCATTTATTATTACAAGTACACGATGAAGTTATATTAGAGGTATCTGAAGAAGACCTTGACGCAACCATTCAACTAGTGTATCATATGCTAGATGATGTAATGCCGATAGATTTTCCGATAGAGCCGGAGGTAGGTAAAAATTGGGCAGAGATGAAGCCTTACACCAAATGAGAGAAGCAGCAAACGTACATAGAGAGAGGTTCCAGAGGGCATGGAATGACGGACAATTTACCATAGCCCATGAATACTGGGAACAAGAACAAATATTGAGGAGGGAGATTGACAAATTTACAGATTCGCAAAGGCAAGGTGTTCGGGTCACTTGAGGGTGACACGGTACGCAAGATTGTGTATAAGAGTAAGCACCTATTTAGAAAGTGGGATGCTTGGGGATTAGACTGTGATTTCTTTGACGAGATGGTAAAGAAGGGTGCTGAAAATCTAGAGATACTTGACAAAGAGGAGAATGTAAAGTATACTATAGACATGGACGCGGAGTGGGCTGGGTTTAAGAGAGACTGGGGATGGGGAGAACAGTACTTTATACCAAGGCGGTACTTTAAACGTGAAGATATTAAAGGATAATCACTGCCCCAACTGTGGGGTAGCACTTGAAAGGGTACGTCTGGGGGTGAAGGGAACGCCATGTGGATTGTTCCATGCTCACCCCGGCGTAGCCCGGTTAGTAATTGATGTGGTAAATAATGAGAGGGATGACATCAAGTCAACATTTTATGACAATGGAGATATACTTACTACGACTGTAGGTATTGACACATACCCTGATGTCGTTGCTGCAGTCACTGCAGTGTTAGATGATTTAAATGAAATCGTATTCCCCGATTAGATGCCATTTATGTGGCGCGAGTGGAGGTACACTGATGCGATTCGGTAAGGTGTATGTCCATAAGCCCACAACCAGAGGGCCAGACGCTACACATATGAGGTCTGGATGCCCTAAACGGCAAGCATAGTTGCATTGGCTCAAGGACTACAGGAGCGCACCTGAGAAAGGATACTGTTGTATCTGTGGGTCGGCTACCTACATGAAACTGAACAGCAATTATTTATGCAGTGGTTTCGGTATAGGTGGTTTGAACCCCGGCTCAGATGCCTTCTGTCACAATTTGTATAGGAAGAAATTTACTTCTTAGGCGGTCTTCCGCGCTTACTTCCGTATGTTCCTTTTCCTTTAGGCACTTGTATCTACCTCCTGTAGTACTATTTTGTGTATCTCATACTCGTCACCAATAGAGACTCGTTCTCTATCAACAATCGTGCAGTTAAGTGATGCTTCCTCATCAAACCCTGCATGCCCATCATAGGTATGCTTCATGTATATAGGGAACACTTGGTCTTCAAGCGTGTCCAAGTCAGTGAGTTGCTTGGTCTTTGATACAGGCTGGTAGTACCCAGTTTCTTGCATCATGTCCTCGCCAATCCTGACATATACTTCCCACGTTCTCAGCTTCTTAGGTCTAAGTGTGCTGTGTATCTCAAACGCAAACATTCTAGGTGGGTCAGTGTCTGCCCCATCGTCAGTAGCGAAAGAGAATCTCATCTGAATAGACCGCCCTACGGCTTGCGTTAAGGGATTTATAGTAGCTCCCCCAGTAGTAACAGTAGCGTCATTAAAATAAAGCGTCTTTACCCTGTCGCTAGAGTTGTCCATGTAGATAGTACCAAGTGTGTAGGTCTCACTATCTTCACCATCTAACCCATACTTCACAGTTATCTTTCTGTTGTTGCCAGTAGATTGAGCATCAAGTTTGTCTACCCAGAACACTGCCTTTAAGAATGCTTTGCTAGTACCCGGTACACCGCCGTGCCATACTGATGTATCAAATTCTCCTGATGTAGTTAGTGGTGTCTCCGCATCAATGAATGGCGCGGCAGAACGTACAGGTAACTGCCATCTAAATAACTGTGCATGGTCTGCGTCAGTACCTGCCCTATTCAAACGACCACCCATAACTATATAGCGATGTCCTGTAGTTGTATCTGTATATACATGCATGGCATCTATCTCACCGAAGTTTACCTCATCCAGTGTGTGTATATTGAACTGTCCTTGAGAGTCCATGCGTAGAGATATTAACTTTGTCATCTTGCTGGTCGCTGTCATTTGCAATGGGAAGTCTGAGAACACCCCTGCTTCCGCAGTCTCAGGTATGTCCGCAGCAATCCATAGCTCGTGAGGCGCAGCTACCATAGCTCTAACCTCGCCACCATATCCCGGTATCCTAGGCTGTAGGATAAGAGATGTTATGTCCTGTAGCTGGCCCGGCGACCAACGTATTAATGACTGCGATGCTGCTGTTGTATAGAAGAAGCCATGCCACTCCTGCCCGACTGAAAAGTTATCAGTGTTTACACCCTTATCCCATTCTGTAAACATGGGCATGAACACATTCTCAGCACTCGCAGTACCTGCATAAGTTCTACTGTACTGCCACAGTCCATCTTCTTTACCAACAAGTATTGTGTCGAAGCATGTATGGAGTGCGGTAATAGTTCTATCTGCCGAGCCAATAGTATATGCACTGCTCCAGCTACCAGCAGGGTTAGTGGATGACTTTATAGTATTAGCAGTCTCTGTTTTCCATAACGCCATCTCGCCTGCATTGTTACGAGCAGTTGCAAAGTACTTGGCATGTGCCAGTTCGTCAGTAAGAGAACTAACAGTCCATGAAGTACCACTGCCGTATATGTAGTTGTCACCATACCCAAAGGCTACCCATATCTGGTTACCAAAGTGTATTATATCAGTAGCTTTCGCACTCGCATGTATGTATACAGCATCCCAAACATCGTTCTGCTCATTCCATTCAGCTACTACTGGCCCCTGCGCATGGTATATTTTACCACCGTCAGTAGCCATACCAACACATACGTCATCGTTGGAGCCATCCACCTGTACCGATATACTGTCAAAGTAAAATGTGCAAGTAGTAGCACCAGTAGCAGTATCATCATCACCAATCATAATCCTAACAAACGATGCACTAGCATCAATAGTTCTGGTAGCTGATACAAATGTCCAGTTCTGGTCAGATGCTGTGATAGCTGTACCTGATGTTGTGCCAGCACTGTCCTTAATGTATATGTTAGGAGCGAAGCTGCTGCCTAAAGTTGCAGTCTTTATCCAACATCCTACAATTAGTTGCCTGCCTCGGTAGAGTTCAGGATTGGTTAGGTTCTGCAGTATGTAACTGTCCTGACCACTAGCCGTAGTTACTGTAAATTGATAAGAGTAACTACCACTTTCTACTTCCGATGTCTGTCTTGTGAGTGTGGGGTTGGTATCCGAACCATCAGTAGTCCATACAGAAACATCAGCCGACTGCTCAGCACGCATACCCCTGATAAGGTAGTCCATTGGCGCGCTCTGCTCCATGCCCAATGACAGCACGCCTTCCCAACGTGCATCTACACCTTTAGCGAGCGCGTACTTTCTATCGCCTTCTCGATAGTATGGGCGTAGCGCACCATCTGACCAATCATCTTGCGCCCATGTGAAGTCAATTAATGGGTCTTGTTCTGATACGGTCAGTGCGCCTTGAGTACGTCTGGGTGGCAGCTTGGGAGCGCGGAACTCGCGCCACCTTTCTATGCCACCTTCTTCCTCGTCAACAACGAGTTGTAGTTCTGTGCTAGGAGAACTAACTTTGTCCTGTAATATTATGTTACGCATTTACCACGTAGGGGCAAGAGGAGCAGTGTTACCAGAAGTAGAACCTCTACCCTCTGCAAGCTGTCTAACTTCTTGCATTAGGATATTTGAGCGTTCAGAAGCACGCTGCCTGTATGAGGCCGGGCCATGCATCATGTCCTTGATTAGTAACTTGGCTGCTGCCATCTTGCATATTAATAAACTATCTACTCTGTTAACCTCTACCGAATCAGTGTTCGCGGATGGTAGTGTAAGGGGTACGGATGTAGGCATACGCAATACTTGTTGCGCCTGTGGGCGAGACTGCAATTCTATTACACCAAGCTCGTCCGTAGAATAGCGGTATTTATTAAACCCAAATCTTACACCATCTAACTTCCTAGCATTAACAGTACTTACGTTGTTGCCTTCGTCCATATCCACATGATAACTAAAGATAGAGTCAGGGCCGTTAGGAGCCAGACCAATAGGGAACGGATACTCTCGTATCCTCGTGCCTCCCTCAAGCCACACTGCTCCGAAGTCTCCTGTCTGTGCCTCACTATTCTGTAACCGTACAGTAATCTTAGTAGCCGTACTCGCGATACCATATCCATCGGCACTCACCATTTCCCACTGCCCATCACCTGAGTGATAAGAAGTACTCGCCACTACGCTACCATCTACAATCAGTTGCGCACGCGAGTTGCTTGCTGTACTCGAACGTACCCATGCTCTCAATGTTACTGTATCACCAGACAAGTCCTGTAAGAACTGGGCATACTTATCGTCTAAGGTTAGTGTCCCTGCCGCGGCAAGCCGCACCGCATTCTGGCTAGGGACTATATGGTCTGATGAATAGCTGAGTCGTGAAGCCGAAGTCGTCCCCACAGTCCAGCCATCCACGGTTGCTGTGCCGTCCCAATACTCGAATGTCGAGTTGTAGATAGGTGAGCCAGTTACCCAATGGTCTAGCCATATGTTCCTAACCAGCGTACCACTATCGTACAGCTCGTCCATTGCTTCATTAATAGCTGTGTGTATTGCGTCTGCCTCGTAGGGCAGTACCTCATAGGTGAGGTTGTTGGTTGTAGCTGATTGGGTAGGTCTGAACGTAGCAACTCCTGTACTCTGTACATTGTCCGTTATTCTCAGGCTTACCGCCGGGGTAGTAGAACCACTAGTTAGATACAACCATCCACCGATAAGGTCATTATCACCAAATCGTTGGAGGTCTGTATCCTTCAGTGTGCTTGTGCTACCACCACTACTTTCAGCAGTCCCAGCAATCTGGGGTACTTCCAACTGGTCTACAGTCATTTGTCTAAGTTGTGTTCTAGTTCGGGCCACGGTTATCCCACCAGTCCCTTATCTTCACCCCTGCGATGAGGGCTATCAAGCCCATAGTCATCATCATGAGGTGTCCATTTATTCCTAACGAAAGAGCATAAAGCTCAATCGCCGCTATCGCAACTATCGCAGTTATCGGCACAGCCGTTTTCATATTTCTCCAATTGGTCAATGACCGCAGGAGCGTGTATAGTCCAACTGCGTGTAACTATCTCTTCTACTGTAGGGCGAATCAGTTCGTACTGGTCGTCCTCTATTTCCACGCAACAGTCAGGCTTCTCTACCGCATCCAGAATTTTATTTAATTTCCGCATCGTAGCGAGGTCAGCCGTATCTGCCTGCGCATCCATATTGGCGCGGTAGTAACAAGCAGTCTCTAGAATGCCTGCTACATCCATGCCCTTGCTATCACCCTCTGGGGTCTGTATAACCAAGGCTTGGTCTCCGCGTCCTGTTAGTGGGCCGTTACAAATTGTAATCATGGTCTCTCCTCTTTACAAAGCCAAGCGGAGAGTAGTACACACAGCACAACTGCTATGATTAATGGCGTCCAAGACATCAGTTACTATCCTCCTCTCGGCCTGCTCTCTTGTCTCTATATCACTTTTAAATCTTACCATATTAATACGTAGTTCACTGAAGCGAGCTTGCGTATCCAAGTCATCTGGGACATGTTTTAAAACTTCTGTAATCTTATCTGCTATTCCAGTTATACTTGGCATATCCCTATTATATCACACCTCGCTTCAAAAGTCTAGTCGTTATTTTGGCTGAACGCTTCAAACACTTTTGACAACCCTGCGCTGACTGGAATCGTCAGTACCGCCAGAGCTGTTAGCAAACCCTCAATGTTATCAAGAGTCTCCGCATTGCTAGTTGCGCTCCATATAATCCTAGCCGCGAGTGTTAACCATACAACTACTACAGGAAAGAAGATTATAGCTATTAATAGCTGCGCTCCTGTTATCTGTGTCTTACTTGATTGTGATGGCTCGTTCAATGTTGTTCGTTAATGTTGAGCTGGTTACATTAGTAGAGGTAGCCACTGTAAAGTCTGGCGTATCTATACCTGTACCCGACCCAATAATACTGTTCTTTATTATTAGTTTCCCTGCATCAATATGCTCTAGGTGTATCGCGTACCCTGAGTATGTACCATATGCTTTAATGTCCTTTAGGGTCAGTGAATTACATATACTGTCCGCTCCAGAAGTATCAATTATGATACGGTCATAAGTGCTACTCTTTGCGCTTGGTACATTAATTGTCCCACGAGTACTGCCCATAGTTATGTCGCTTACTACCGCCAGAGTAGAGCCTATACTCAGTCCGTCAGCAGCATTATCAGTTATCTCCAACTCGTGGATACTACTATTGCCTAACCACAGGCTTGGTGCTTCAATACCGTCTAGTGTTATAGTATCACATTGCAGTGTATTGCTTGAAGTACCTGATATCTTTAACGCCTCTGCCAGTCCAGTAGCTTTACCTACACTGATTGTATCGAAGTTCAGCTCGTTAATACGTGCGCCACCTATGACTAGGTTTAAAGTTTGTGTTGCTTGTTCTGGACGCGCACCTACATTAATCTGTTTCTGTTCCAATCGTTGCGCCTGCGCTACATCATACACCGCCGCGTCTGGATACGTAGGTGCTTGAGTCACACCCTTTGCTGCAAAGAAGTATGTACCACCTGCTATCCCTATCCCAAGTATAGCGGCTGTCAGTACAACGCGCAATGGCCCACCGGGGATGCTTAATTTAGGCCAATACATA
>CEUI01039080.1_pt1 | contig 24792 bp, 18 predicted proteins | sample 531411 | NCBI WGS metagenome assembly CEUI01 (sample SAMEA2622841, study PRJEB7988) | marine metagenome | isolation source: saline water (ENVO:00002010), including
TCGCCCACATTATAGTGGAAGAACATTTCCTTCAATGGATCGCCATCATTTGTCGGCACGATCCGAATATCTGTGTCGCCCTCATCTGGCTTAAACCAGGGTGAAGACGCATCCTTGTTTCCTTCGCCGCGAAGGGATGCGAGCTTTTGCCGCATCAGTTCCATATTGATTCCCATTTTATTTCTCCTTATTAGTTGGGTAAAGTAAATCAAGCTTTCCTTGATTCCTATTGTATGACACTCAACGTAGCTTGTCAAGTGTATTCTTGTACTGCGTTAGTATGGGCAACGCAGAGCCCAAAATCGTTGTGTTCTGTTTCATAGATTGCGTAAGAAATTTTCCGAAATGCGTTTCTAGGTTTTTCCTTGAGCATGTCGACTATCTTCTTGTGCAATCCTCCTTCGTTTTCTAATCGTTTGTTATTGATACATAGATAATAACATAGGTCGCGACCCATGTCAAGTTGATATAGCCATTTTTCTTCTAAATTTTTAGTATTTAAAATTCCATAAGTTCTAATACGATTAATATCGAGGGGCTTCGATGTCATTCCAATTTCTGGTTCCGCATGGTTGAAATAATTTATATAATGAACTGTTGAAAAAATCGAATCATTTATTCTATCATAATAATGTTTGATAGGAATATCTCCTATGGTCTTTTCAATTGCAACATTTGACATCGCAGTAAAAGAAGCTAACAGTCCGGATCGAGCATACTCCTGTAATATACTAAAAACAGCGCGGTCTAACAGTTTGGGCACACCTGTCATCAGCTCTCCATCAGGCTGAATATAGAACACATCAATCTTACGATGCTTAATTTGTTCTAAGATTCCCAAAGCATAAGCTGAGCTTAATGAAGAGCCTACAATAAAAATCTGAATATGCTCATCAGAGGTTCCCAGAAATTTCTTAACATTAGGAATATTGGCTTCGTATTCCTCTGGTGTATCATACGTTTTAAGTTTAAATTTATACTTGCTGTTTCTTTCTACATTGCCGTTCATTACATAGACATTATAGTTTTTAGTCTGCTTGAATTTTTCAGCAATTTTAGACGCTGCCGAGCCTAGCCCAACGATCGAAATCATAGCTTTATCTCATTCAAATTATAATAATCTTTTCCCGCACGCAAGTTGGCCATAAAGCCGCCTTCGAAGACATCGCGAAGGCCAATCACTATATCACGATCTTCATCCGAATAGTCAATCACAATCTCATCGTGAACTATATGCGAAATGAACGACTTCTTGCCTTCAAGCATCTGGTCAACCAGAACGGCTTTTTCTAAAACGCGGTCGGCGGTTGTGCTTTGGATTAAGTAATTCAACGCCTTTCTTTGCTCCACTTTAATTTTTCGTCCGTATGGAGTATGAATATAACCGTCTTTGTAATACTTGTCAAGAACTTTTTCACGATCGTAATACTCTGAATCAATATCGTTTGATTGTGGATTATACAACCAAGCAAAGAAGTAAAGCTTTGCCTCTTCGCGAGTCATCTCTAAATCATTGATAACGTTCTGAATATTCCATTCGTGAATATCATACTCGGGCTGCTCTTGGCCACACAAGTCTAGCAGTGTGCGAATCTCAGCACCATTATAATCAAGACTCATCATCAAGTCATTGTGAGGCTTGATTATTCGGCGCAGATCCTTCTTTAGCGTAAGAATGGGAAACGATTCTGGGTGTGTTGTGAGGCGACCGGTGACGGTGCCAAACATATTATAATCAATGCGCCTAAAGTTCTTCATAAGCTCTTGGATCTTTTGACGATTCATAGAAGAATAAAACAAGTGCTTACAATCTTCGCTATTAAGATTAAGCTTCTGATAACGAATCTTGTGAAGCAACTTATATACCGCGTCTAAGTGCTCGTAATTATCTGGCTTCTCGTATGTACTGAACACATGCTCTGTAATTTTATTTTTGATCTCGCAAAACCGTACAAGGAAATCGTGAGGGATCAAGTCAAACACACAATGATCCGCCATATTAACTTTCGCAATCTTAAAAGACTTCAAATACGCCTTCATTTTTCTTATCGTAGCCTGAAGTTCGTTACATAAATCTTCTGGGCAGCAATCGGTGATATTGCGCCCACCAGCACGTATCCAGGCATACTCCACCGATGGGTCTGTGATAGATGCGCTGTAGCGCCATGTCTGTGTTAAATTTTCTGGAAAATTTTCAAACGATAACTTGCCATCTGCGTAAATTCCAATACATTCTGACTTATCGTCAAGTGCCTGAAATATCAATAGCCACCCCCAATCTGAGCCTCTACTTGAAGCGCGTCAATTTCGCCCCTGTCATACATCTGCTTATAGAAAGCTTGTATATGCTTCTTATGATAACTGAAAGATCCAATCTTGTCAATAGTAGATGAAACAATCGATTCGAAAATTGTTAGTGGGAGGGTAAGTTGTCCAGATGATTGATATAATTTCAGGCAATCGCTCATGATCGTATCTCGTTGAAATGTATCCATCTCGGGCATTTGCTCATTAAGGCGCAGTCTCATATAGAAAGTGAGAATATCTTTAATATCGATTTCGGCAAGCACTTGGTCGTAATTCTGATATGTACGCATGCGCTTAATCTTTCTTACCTCGCCACCGGCAGGACACGAAGTGCGCTCTTCATAGGCTGTCGGCGAAAGTAGATTATACATCTCTAGAAGCAGCTTGGGCATATTTCGCAAATACGTCTGGGCGCCTTTTTCATAAAGAGAAGAAAAAATAAATCTTCCACCGGGCATCTGAAGGCGGTTGGCCGCAAACTTCATTATACTGGAGTCTATATCGGCCACGATGCGCCAAGGAATATTTGCGTCTATTCTAAATCCAAACTCATTACAGGCATTAACATAATAGTTCCACGTACGACTATTATAAAAATGATTTATTTTTTCCTCATCATTAGAGTAGGACAAGTCGGCTAATTCCAAAGCCAAGCCGCTTCCTAATATGTCGCCCATCCGGCTTTTTATATAAGAAGGATAAGTAAAAGGAGTTGTAAGTGCCATCTCTTGCGTAAAAGCAGGAAAAAAATTCAATAGTTCTTTCATGTTTTTAAATGTATTAGTAGGATTTAATCCGAGGTTTAACATGCTGCCATACAGCGAGCGCAGATAAGTTCCCGTGTAGGAGCGATATCTTATCCACGGATCGTCAAATCCCCGATAGACTGTAAGATTAGAGAGATACTTCTCTGAGGGAAGTATCTGTCGGGTGGCGACGGCTTTTTCAAAATGGAGAGCCATCTCTTCAAATACCATCATAACAAAGTTTAATCCATATTCTGGCTCAACAACGCTCTTAGTGCGCCTTGTCGGTGCGAGCATCTTTTGAGGAGAAGCACCCAATGATACCGGTATATTAAAATTGTCCATTCGTCCATAATAAACCATCTCTCCCAAATTAAAATCAATTACATGGGCCGCATCACTACGAGTGTACGTGCGATATCTTATCTTTTTTGCAAAAGCGTTGAATGCGTCATTTTGATTATCTACTATAAATCCTCGTTCAATTGTGGCCATGTGTGGTCTCCTTTTGTTTTATTCCTCATAAGCTGCTGTTGCGCGTTCGATTTGGTGCGTACAGTCAGATTTAACGCGATCTTCTGCGCCGGCGGCCTGTTTAAGTTCTTCGGCGCGGCCCTTATCAATAGCATTCACCCACTTTGCCTCTATTGACGTGGAGGCCTCGCCCGGTCCAAATACATGCGTCGAGCGCACAATCATATAATAGCCCCCAATTCCGAAATCAGTAAGATCGTAAGCGCCCTCTGACGTAATAGTCGAAGATCCAAAACTAGGAGAAAAGCCGGCGGGCTCTATATAAATATAAGTACCCGGGAAAGTATTAGGGTTAACATAGCTTTCAATGGTGGCATCATAGACCACACGCAACTGTTCTAATCCATCATAGCCTTCTTGTTCAAATCGCACCTCTTGCAAGCCAGGAGTCACGGTCTTTTTAAGTTTAATGGTTTTGGTAATTCCTGAATGACGGCCGATTTGATAATGATAGATTCCACGATCTTCATCGGCGCCTTTGTCGCCATTCATAAGCTCAGTTGGCATTGTGCGGCCAACATAATAGATCATGTAATTAACCTCATCATAGCTAGGAATCGTGGAGAGAGCACTAGGGCGATCTTTATCTCTGAGTACTGGGGATGGCATATTGCGAATATTCATTCTTCGCGATTCTCCCCGAGCGCCCATGGGCTTAAGATACGTTTGGGTTATCGGATCTTTCACAAATCCATCTGCTACATAAGCTCGTTCGCGCGCGCTACGATTTGAGATATCTTGGGGGCCAGTATATACGCTCTGATTTAAGCGAACATTTTGACGAATATTGTATCCAAAACAATCGTCATTATTTAAAAATTTACGCAACAGCTCATTAACAAATTTGTTCATGAAAGCAGTTAAAGAAAAATAAGAACTATTTCGCTTTAACATCGTGCTCGTGAGCCATTCTATGAAATATTTTACAGAAATAGGGACGTCCCCCAAATTAATAAAAACACTTTTTCCTTTTGCCGGATGAACCAGCTCTAGAGGGCCTAAAAGAAATCTTATTTTTCGAAAAGCCTTCTGATAACGCTGGTATTCTTTTACGGTCGATTCTAAGTCTTCTTTATTATAAACGCCGCCGGCACTCGCATAGCTCGCAAGAGCTTCGGGAATTTTTTCTAGTTCTTGCTCAATATTGGAGAGAAGAGTGTCGACTAAATCCGAAAAATAGAAGAAAGAGAGCACTTCTCGGCTCAGGTCCATGGTGGCCAATCCTTGAGTAATCTTTATCTCCTCCTCTCCAATAGGTACGTCTCCCGTATTGCCGCTGCTGCTGTGATCTCTATATTTGTCGAGAGCCTCGTCTATTACTTTGGCATCATAGCTGGCTTTTTCCCGAGAGTTTAATACCGGTACCTGGGGAACTGTGAATCCAGTGGCGAAGGGGCCGCGGCTAATGAATTCGCGGATAGTGTGCCCGTCCACCGGCATGTAATAGATGCGGTCAAGCTTAATCATCCGACCAATAAGATGAGAAATACTATCAGCCACTTCGTTATCCGCAGCCAGCGCATGCGCTTCTTTAAGTTTTTCAAGAGCCTCGTCTTTACAGTTTTGCTTGGCCTCCTTCATCTGCAAGGCGCGCACATAGCGCCCCGCGGCGACAGTGGCCTCGCTGAATACATTAAACTTGCCCGTATCATATAGTTCCTCTACGTAGGCTAAGTAATTAATGGTAAAATCAACCCTTCCTAATTCATCTATTCCAAAATCATGAATAGTGGGGGTCAAGTTTAAAGTAACGATCGAATCCAGCAGCGTGTCAATCAGTTCACTAGCCTCTGTTTGTGTAAGGCGCAATCGCTGAAGTGTTTCATTGCTCGGGGGAGTCCACCCTACTTGCGCCTTAAGACGAAAATTAAGCTTCGCAAGATCTTCATTTTCACGCCGTACGGCTTTCAAAGTGGGAGTGTTGCTCGTCTTCAAAGCTAAATCAACATATTTATAGCCGTTACGATCTATCAATAACTCATCAAAAGTATTAGAAAAAATCTTAAGTTGTCCTTTAATGCTTTTCTTGGCGCCGAAAGGATTACTGCCGTCATAAGTAAATTGAAAATGTTTAAGTCCCACACCTGTATTGCGCAGCTTCCTTTTCTGAAAAAGGAGATCTTCTTTTTCTGTGCGATAAGCATCAAATTTAACTTCGGTGTCTACTTCGTTGGCGTTCTCATCAAAAGTCACCTTCCATAGTCTAACATAAGGCTGTAGCAAAGAGATTACTTTATGATCAATATTATGAAGAGATTTTTGATAGTGAGAAAGCAAAAGGCGATTTAAAAACCCATATGGATCCCCGTCGATCATGAGCGAGCTATTATATTGCTCAAAGCCGTATTTAGCGGCCAGATCTCCTTGGTACCCTACATAGGGAAGAAGCTTTTTATTTAAACCTTCGCCGCCGGCCGGGGCATAATTATATTCTTTCATTAACTCGGGTCCGAATTGTTTTCCCGACAGCTGTCGAAGTCTCTCTAGGTGCTTCGAGACGCCGGCATACCTCGGATTCGCTTGCATTTCTCGAATATGTGTTGCCTTGATCATTCTATCTTCACCACCGACCAAGAGGCTGTCACCCGGGTCGACGTCATCCCACAAGCGACCGGCTTCAATTTCTCGCTGCACTTCATATTGAGCTAAGGCCTCCGTATACATCATCGTTTCTTTGCCCGTTTCCTCGCTGGTCGAGGGCCATTTAGCCTTAAGATAGTCACTATCAGTTATTTGCCACTTATATCTGAATGCGTCTACAACGTGTTTTTTATACTGTGTGATGCTTTGAATATTAGTAAGAAGATAACACTGCTCCTTGAAAAAGGCTTTTTCTGGGTTATTAGAATAATAGGCCGCAGTCATATCTTTGATGCTGAGCTGAAGCTCCTCAAGGACGCCTAGGCTGTCAGCCATTAAGGCGTCAACCAAAGCACTCTCCTCGGCAGGAGGCAGGCCAGCAGCTGCCCGGGCCGCGTCTATTTTCTCAGTTAATTCGTCTGCTGCGTCTTCAATGGTATTATACGCGGCAGAAATTGCTAATAAAGAGTTGCGCATCTTATTAGTGTGTACGCCAGCGCTAGCGGCAAAACGCTTAATAGCGGTGATAGACGCCCTATCTTGTTCCACCAATTCTCCCCCTGTCAACTCTATAATCTTGTCCCCCAGCTCTCTAATCGTGCTATACAAAACTCCATTTTCATTCAAAAGAGCTAAATTAGTGGGGGCACCGTAACGCTCATGCTCACTGCTTCGCTCGTATTTCCACAGCGAATGCTGGGTGGTGACTGCGGTGGAGCCGTGCTGGCGCGCCAAGGTTTCGTCGGAGACGTGATCTCCCTTTGATTCGCCCTTCTTTACCGCGGCCATAGCATTCGCAGCATCGCGATCCCAATAAATTCTCCGGTGCTGTTTTGGGCGTTCGGCGCCTTGAACTTCTGCAATGCTCGAATAAGGACGCGTAAAAGGATCGACTTCGCCCAGGCCAATTTTCGGGTCGCGAGATGTGGCGTACATGGGTCTCGTGTCACCAGCCGATCGATCGGTCACACCGGCGTATCCGACGCGCGTTGACCGGTCCGTGAGCCACGCGGAAGCAGGAGTAAGGTTAATTTGAGATTGATCCCCTATGGCAGCTTGAAAAATATCTAAGAACTTCCACCCTCCCATTTCCGGGTCAGCTGCCTTCTCGATCTTGGCGGCCCATTTCCTCTCAGATGTAAAAAACTGCCCTAACGCGTCACCTTCCCGTTGGATGTCTGTTGTGCCGGCGCGCTGGGCCGCGTGATACTCTTTTCGACCTTCGGCGCCTGCGGGGGCGCTGTTTTGCTCTTGGCTCCATTCTAGCCAATATACCCCATCTATCATGGTGTGCAAGCTCCACGGCGGAATCGGCTCCCCTAAACGTCCGTCGCCGCTATAATCTCCGTATACATCAGTTCGAACAGGAGCCACAGAAGCAGGAGAGGTATATCCGTCCATAAGATTTTTATCTTTAACCGCATATGTCTTAAGCCACCGTACTGATTGCGGCACACGCTCTCTAAATTTCTGCACAAAAAATTTATCAATTATACCTGTACTTTGAAGAGTCTGGCATGCCATAAGCGAAACATAATAATTGAAGAGAAACTTGTAATATGCTATTTCGCGGCCATTGGGGCTGTCGCGAGTAACTTCGCTCTCCTTCTTGTCGCTTGGAATCGGGTGATAAGGTTCTAAAAATACTCCTTGCTTTGCTACATCGCCAGGAACTATCCGTGCGGTTTTGCCATTCTGGTTGGCGTCCTCGAAGGAGAAGCTGGAAGGGTCGTCGGACGAAGGGGGCGCCAGGAAGCCGAGTCCGAATTTAGAGCCGCGCTTGCTATCGTAGTCGCTCATAGTTCTTCCGTATATCCATGACCGCTCTTGGCCGTCATGCATGGCCTGGGTGAAGCGTGGCCCTTCTGCGTTAAGAATGCCGCCGCTGCGAACATCGCAAATATTAAGACCATCGACTCCCATGTCGCGGTGCGGCTGCGACATTATCTGTACAAATCTATGTTTGTTGGAGCTATTGCTCACGCCGCCTTTTTGGATGTCGGAATCCGGGAGATCGACAGTTTGAATAAAAGGTGTGTTGGTCATCCCGCTTTCAGGCTTGCGAAAAACGTTACCTGCGTGCTGTCCTGCTGTGGCCAAGTTATACATCGCATTGGATTGGCCCCTGGCCGGCTTTCGGGCCACGCTGCTGAGTTGAGTAGCCGGCAACGTGTGTGTTACCCATGCTTCTCGCAATGCCGTCGAGGCATCGGCATAAAGATTAGCTTGTTTTTGCATCATGACAACAGCTTCTCGATATTTTGTGCCGATAATGCCTTCTATATCTATGCTATCAAATGCCGTAATGTAATCTGATAATTTAGAGCCTCCATGTGCTATGACTTCTGCTTTGGCGGTCCAAGCCAGCATGTCGGTCTTCCATGCTTTATCTCCTTTTTCTTTAGCATCGATCCATTCTTGAGGCCAAAACTCTTTAGGAATCGGCTGGTTCTTTTTCCAGTTTTTATACGGGTCAGGGCCGCAACTAGTGCTTCCGCGAGGTGTCAAGCACTTGCTACCGTTCAGCTGCTTCGCTCTCTCGGCCGTGAGCAGCGCGTCTCCTGGATGGACGACTGTATATGTTTCGGTTGTGGCTGAGTATGTAACTTCGCCGGCGTAAAAGTAGCCCGCGGCCGCGTTATAATCTTTACGCTCAGGAAAAGGGCTCGTTGGCAGGCCTCCAGCGGTCGAAGTGATTTCCGCGGCAGCGCGCTGGAGTTCGGCCTGACCCTCGGCTGTATAAAGAGGATTGCCGCCCATATTAATATGCCCCTAAAGCGCGCAATGCATCTTCCAAATTTATAGGAATGACAATAACATCTCCCGGGCTTAAATCAGCCTCAGTGGGGCGAGCGTTCCACCATGCTATAACCCACCAATAATCTGGGCGCCCATACATCTGGTAGGCTAATTTATAATACCGATCTCCATAGGCCCAAATATGATTAGTTGTATTGAGCATTGTGCGATCCGCAAGGGAAGGGTTTCTTAGCTGTAGAGTGTCGTAGAATGTCACTCCAGCAGTAGAGATAATCCGGTGTCCTTTATAACGTGGCATTTGTAAGGCTCCTTCTTATAAGTAGTATCAAAATGAATTAGAATTCTTTTCCTCTGTTGAGCAAAATCTCTCTTTACATATCCTCGCGGATCACGTCAATACCTGCGCCGTCGACTGATTCGGTCAAATCTCCCGAGCCTTTAGCGTTCCATTCGGCGGTGGTCTTGGCGCCGCTTCTTTGCATCTTTTTATGAGCGCGTGGGCCATAACAATTCTTAAGGCCGCTTTCTCTACAGCGCTGGCGCCACTGCTTTTGGGTGCCATCCCAGCGCAAGTTGGTACCTTCCGATTCACCGCGAACGTCTGCTGCCGCGGCGGTCCTTTGGCGCTTGGCGACCTGATTGGGATCCCATTGGCCATACGCCATAATAGCTGCCAGATCTTCGGCGCTCTGACCGTCGCCTACCGGAAGTCCCGATGGGGGGATAAGGCTCCTCACGCGGCTGGACTCCGGATCGCTAGCCGCGGTGCTATCAGAATCTTCCCCATGATCATGAGAATGGCGGAGGCTTCCATAGGCTCCTGGCGCGGGATCCGCCGGGACTTCGGCGCCCGTGCGGGTTTCGTCGTCGGGATCCCCATAAGACATGACCTCGCGATATATTTCAGGATTATCAGTGGGGCCAAAGCTAGTGGGGGCGTCACGATTCCAGCCGCTATGCTCCGGAATATCATACCAGTCATCGCCCCATCCTGTGTAATACATGCGCCTGATCGCATCTTCTTCGTCCAAGCTTCGTCCATGCATGTGAGAACGAATTATATTGGGAACAACCGTTGGTGTTTCGGGTATTTGCCATGGATAGTCTTGAGCCGGTTGGGTGCCCGCAATATACATGGACATGGGACGCTCGCCATTATCCATTACAATGCTGGCATCGGAGGCATATCGGGGAACATCTGGGCCATACTGCTCCATAATGGTGGACATCCGCATCATTCTACATTTCTCATGAGCAATTCTATATTCTCCGTAATTTTTAGAAGATGGATCGGTTTCCATCTGCCATTCGATAACTTTAACTGGCCAACGGCTTTCGTGATAATCGGTTACTGCCCATTCTTCCCATTCATCAGGCGACCATTCCGCATATACCTGTGTCATTGTGTAGTGATGGCCAGCATCATCGATACGTGTCTTGTCCAAAGGCTCACTGCGAGAATCCAGTATTATTCGTGTGGGGGGCTTTTCAATCCCAATTACTCCCCAGCGCCATGAATAATCTTCAGTGATGGGCGTTCCCCACCGCCAACGTTTCTTCTCTCGTTGTTTGCGGCCAGTGCTAGAAGAGCCGGCGCTCCCTTGACAATAGGCAGGTTTAGTGCCTGTGGGATCTTGCGCGGTGGGTATGTTTTTGATCACCTTCGAAGTACTGCTGGCTCCATCAGCTGTTTTGGTGACGGACGGTTTTGGTTTTTCTGCCGGCGGCTTGGGGCCCCCTGTCGATGGATCACCACTAGTCTTGGGCGTTGTTTTGGTTGGTACGGCTACCTTCGTGGAACCCCCCTGGCCAGAAGTTCCTTTTTCAGCGATGCCAGCTCCTCCCCCGCCCATTGTAGAATTTTCAAAATCACAACCATATACGCCAGGGGCGCCATTTGTTTCGGCATCCCACCCTATGAACATTTCATGGATTACATCAAACGTCATATTCACCTCTATCAGCTTAGGCACGATTCCCATGCCCTGCGTCTGACTGGGGGGAGTAATCCTGTGGGTTTCGGTAACGCCCGGGATTGGCCTCGATGTGCTTCCTGGGCCCGATTCAAAAACGCCTACCTCACCATTTTCCAAATTAAAGCTCACATTCATATTGCGCACAGCACACAGCACTCCTCGGCGCTTTGAATAATCCAAGCCGGCAGTCTGCCCAGGGGCACCTCCAAAAAAAGCTTGGTAAGGCGCCGTCCGCTTTCCGTCCGTAAGAAGATTCATCACTCGAATTCGCACCAGCGGATTTTGACTCAGCGTTATAACGTGATTCCGATCGGTTCGCGTGTAACTAGGATAAAGGAAACTACGCAACATATCAACGCGATACATATTTTCAAAACCCTCGCCCGTAGTGGAAGCTGGTATCTTAAAACTAAGCGTACAGGTTCGTTTGGTTTGTGAAAAAATCCCTATAGGATCAATTCTTCCGTAAACACTCTCCGTTTTCCACTCCGAGCTGAAAGATTCATTATAGTCCGTTATAAAAGCCTTAAAATCTACGCTTTTCTGTTCTCCTGCGCCATTTGCGGCTTCCATAACAAAAGTTATTTTCATACCCGCATTGGCATACGCATCGCCAGTGGGAACAAAAGCGCCGCGCCACGACTCACTCAAGCCTGCGGGGGTGAATCGTGTAGCTTTAAAATGACTTAGATTTTTCGTTGGAACTCCCATCAATGTCCTCCACAATAACTAGAAATACAAAAAAATATTCACGGCTCATCGGCCATAAGCTGGGGGTAATATTTATTTAGAAAGCCCCATCCCACTTCGCCGGCATGTACGTACCTGCCGGTCTCTGAGGTTCCTACCAATTCGCCATCTTCAAATTCAGAGCGAATGGCATGATAATATATCGGCACCTTGGCGTCCCAATCATTCAAAAGAGCTTGAATATCATCCGCATCCAAATCCAGAGAAAATTTGGCAGGGATATCGGCGCCGGCGTTAGGGCCGGCTGCGATCTTGCGGCCTCCAGAGGAGGCCCAGTTTTCTATGTGTGGTTCGAGGCCTACGCCTTGCGGTATATCTTCGCTAGGAATAGTAACCGCCATATGGAAGGAGGCAGCTGTTGGGAGTTCTGTCGCATATGACGGCGCGATGTAATCTAGTGGGATCCCTCTGCTTGAGGCAGCTGCTACAGGCTGTGGCTGCTCAGCGACGGCCTCACTAACTTTTTCCTTCTTGCTTCCTTTGTTAAACATATCGCCAAATGACCAGGACCTGTTTTCTGCCACCGAAGAATCTTCGCCACGGATCTTGCGAGAAGAGGTTTTCCAGCGGTTGCGCATGCTCCCATCGAGTCGAATAAGTTTTCTAGCTCCAGCGGCAGCTCTCTCGTCGGTGGAGGCCTGCACAGCAGACTCCTGGCCTTGGGACTTGGCAACCGCTGCCTGATAGGCACTAGGGGTGGCCGAGGCGGCGCGCTGGGCTTTAAGCGTTCGTGAATCGACCGCAGTAGAATTTTCCCAATCAAATCCATAAACACCGGGAGTAGAACGCCCCTTCAGGTGACCCAACATGTCATCATGAATTATAGTGAAATCTATCGACACCTCTATAAACTGAGGAATAATACCGCGGATTGGAAGGCCGTCTACCTGAGAACCAGCTTCAAAAACCGCATGATTTCCGAGATTAAAATTAGTATTTATATTTTTAATGATAGCCAGAGCGCCATGTTGAAGTTTGGCGCCCTGAGATGATTGAGCTAAGGTCCCAAACAGCTGGCTGTAAGTACGACTGGCGGTGCCATCTGTTAGCAGGTTTAACACTGAAATGCGCACAAGCGGGGCTTCTGCGATGCTAAGCGCATTCGTAGAATCCGCATACAAAGGATATACAAAACTCCGGAGCCTATCTAGCCGATATACGTTTTCAAAACCCTCACCCGTAGTAGATGCGGGCATCTTAAAGCCCAATGTTACACTGCGCGTTGTCTGCTTAAACATGTACAGCGGATCGAGGCGGCCGAGAACCGTTTCAGAAGCCCAATCGAGCGCAAAACTTTCATTATATGAGGTTATAAAAGCTTTAAAATTTATTAATTTTCCCGATGGCATGTGTTCGAATAATAGCTCCATGCCCTTGTTGGCATAAGCATCATCCGCAGCTGTATAAGCTTCACTATTAGTTCTCGGATTTTTATTGGTTTTAGTGCGCGGGGCGGGCACACCAAAGCGCCTTGCGTTAAATTTCAAAAGATCGTTTTGGTTTGCCATAAGTTGTTTTTACCTTGTACTGTTCTATCTACGGGCTAGTCTTCTCAACCTGCTCTTGAACTTTTATCTGACCGTACGTATCGGTAGCAATCGCAACAACCTTTTCCCGAAAAAGAGGATTGTTAAATGTCAGTTTGACCGTTCCAAGCGAAGTATTGGGTGGAAGCGTGTTACCGCCGCCGGCCGCAGGGGGTGCGCCGGAACCCACAGAGCCTCCGCTGCGCACAAGTATTTCGGCGGCCTTAGCGGCCATTTCGGCGGCGCGCATAGTATCTGTCAGGGCGCGTATATTTTGAACAGGGGTGCCCATTAAAGCAGTGCTTGTCTTGTGGAGGACGTTTCCTAAAGTTTTGGATCCCGGCGTGTCTACCGTTAGGCCTTCATCTAGTTCGGTTAGCAACGTGTTCATGTTGACCAAATTATCCAAATCTAAAGAATTAATAGCTGTCGATATCTTGTTTAGCGGGTCAATAAGTTTCTGTAAGTTGCGGGCCGCGAGGCCGGTGTCTATATGGGAAAGATTATTCACAAAAGATCCAAAAGCTTTCGTATTTTCCTCCGACATTACTTCAAATAAGTCCGCAAAACTCGATATCAAATATCCCAAACTAGCGACCACCACCCCGATGGCGAGGCCGGCTATACCCATGGCTACGCCAAAGGATCCTACTCCAATAGAGGCGGTGCCCATCATCGCTCCCTGGGCAGTCGCCGCTTTCCCTTCCGCCACCATGGCGGCAACTAGCGCGGGACTTTTGGCGATTCTAGCAATATTAAGTCGATTCTGCCATGCGATCAGAAGATTCATGCCTTTGAAAAGTCCCGAAAGAGTGATAAGAATCGCGGGCACTTTCCACATCCACTCAAGTACAGTCTCCCAATTTTCCGCAAGCCATTCGAGACCCTTGGCGAGCGTGACAACCGTATTTCGAACACGCTCTATCAATTCATCATTATCTCGAAGATTATCCATCCATTCGTGCGCTTTGTCCATCAAGTCTTCTAAAATTGGCGCCAGATCTGCCAAAAATGCGTTAAACTTCTCTTGCAGGCTCATTGTGGCTTCAGCCTGTCGGGCTAGCTCCTCATAATCGGCGGCACTTTTCTGAGTTGCGCCGGACATCATATCCATGTTACCCGACATCATTAAGGCCAAGTCCCCCACATCACTGAGCCCCATTGCGTTAGTAAAAAATTGTTTCTGATAGTACGACATATCATCAAACTCTAAGCCAGTGTTCGAAATAGCATCACGTAGCTGCTCAAAACGCTGAACTGGATCAGTGGTCATCATCATATCCATAGCATTTACAAAGTTGCCGCCCATAGCCGCATTTAATTGGCCGGCCATGGTGGCGGCGTCTTCAAAGGTATCAAACTTATTCGTAATCTGGAGAACCTTTTCCATCTCCATTCCTGTAATTTTGGAGACGCGGGCTAATTCTTTAAAGGCTTGGGGGCCGTCGCGACCTAGCTTAGCCAAGGAGCCTCCCATTCTAGCATAATCAGCAGCTAACTGCTTGGGGGGAATTCCTAACGCTTTGGAAGTTTCAAGAAGCTCTCTTGCTGTTTCTTCGGCCCCCATCATGCTCTGGCCAAACATTTTCATAGAGTTTTGAACTCCCTTGGCAAAATCGTCTGCTTGGATGCCCACCCTTTCCAAATAAGCGCCCGTTTCTGCGAGTCGGCGGCCGGCAGCTTCAGTCTCTATTGAGAAGTCTGAGACATTGGCAATTAAACTTTCATATTGGGCGCCCAGGTTTTCCATTGTGATGCCGTATTTTCTCGCAACGTCAAATGTCTGTATCATTCCTTTGTTATACTTCTCGCCCATACCAGTAGCTCGTTGAAAGGCATGAGTCACATTATCAATTGCGAAGAAGACATCTATAACAGAGCGTTTAAGCATGCCAAATGCCTTGTTTAAAAGGCCCATAATCGGCCCTATAGCTAACGATGCGAAGAGGCCCGCTACTGTGCCTGGGCCGGCCTTCATTGCCTCCCAGCCTTCCCGCAGTCCATCTGCCATTTTATGAATTGGCCCAAGAGTATTTTTAATGCGCTCTTGAACGCGGCCCATCGCGGCTTCTTGTTTATCGAGGGTTTCTAGCTTCTTTTCCTCTTTAGCGAGAGCCTTTGCGAGTTCCGCGCTGTTAGCGGCTCCTAGTTTAATGGCTTTTTGGTAGTAAGCTATTGTTTTCTGGTGAAGATCTCTTCGAGCCTGACGCTTAAGATTATTTTCAGATATGCTATTTCCCAGCTTTTGAATATTCTCCAAATAACGCTGGGAAGCTGCTACTGCTGCCTCGTCATGAGTTGTAGATTCTCTCAGGGCCTTAGATCTTTCATCCAAAAGATCAACAATTTCTTGCTCTAGATCTGAACGTGTCCTAAGCGCATTAACCTGATTCTCGGTTAAAGAGTCAATCTTCTTTAATAGCTCTTCTCGATCTTTAAGCGCGGCATTGAGCTGCTGAGCTAATTGTAATTCTAGTGCTTTTTGTTCTGTATCTTTTGCCATTCAAGGAGCGCTCCATGACGATGATGTAGCTGTACAAGTAAATAGTTTTATATAAAAAAACTAAACGCCAGTGATGTCACTGGCGCTGCATAAAGGCGGGGGGCGGCGGCTGATTCTGCGCCGTCAGCTCTTGAGTGTTTCCGGATCCGGCGCCCGAAGTGGCTCCATCTACTGCTTCTTTTTCTCTCTTAAGTTGCGTAATTAAGCGATCAACAAACCACATTCGCAAACCTACAGGAAGATTATACGCTTCGCTAAATGACCAGCCTCCATGATATTTTAAAAAGAAGAACTGCTCATACACTCCTTTCATATATTCATCGTTTAGGCCAAAAAAAGTCCGACGTAAGCGGAACCTCCAAATCGGTTTCATATCCGCATTCGTTACACGAATAATAATGTGTAAGATCTATATTAGGGGTGGCCAATGTATATGCCGTACGGAGATGCTGGGCATCCAAAGAAGGCACATTGTTAACAAAGAAATTAATAGCCTGGGGAGAGTCATCTCCATTAATGGCCAATGTGATCATTCGCAATTGTCTAGTTATGGTGTTCTCTTCGCGATTTTTCTTACGAGCATTATCAATTTGCGACATCAGCGCTTTCTCGTCTTGGCCCGACAAAAGGCGAAATACTACTTCAAACTTAGTTTTAGGAAGCACCACCGAAAATACTCCAACTCCTACTTCTTGAACTCCTAATTCTTCACTAACATCTCCTGGGGTAAGGCCCATATCAAACAAATCGAAGGAATGCTCTTCTGACGCCGCACACTGAGGGCACGTAATTTGAGTGGTATAATCGTTTCCATATCCTGAAATGCGGGCCGCAACCATGATGGCATTTCGGTCCCCAACCAATAATGAGGCCGCGTCTATGCGCTTATCGACAATAAGACTTTGAAACACTCTATCGAGCGCCACTCCCTTTTTAAGAAGCGCTCTCGACGTAAGCATGTCCTCTTCCTTGGCAGTCATCTGTTTGATTTCAATGGTAGTCTCGTTATGAAGCGGATGCTGCTCATGATAAAACCTTCCCTGGGAAGGCAGCTCTACAAATTCAGTGGGAACGACAAATGAAAACGGCTCGTTTTCACCGTGTAGCGCCTGGGGCGCCGGATCTGCCGCTTGGACCTGATGGTTACCCAAGCGATCTTTATTTCTTGACAATTTACACCTCTAGGTTTATATTATTATAGCACCACTATCTGCTATTGTTAAAATATTTATCTCACGAAAGATTAAAAGCTGACTGCGCGCCTACGGCCGAATTGAGCGCCGATTTACCACCATTGCCGCTAGTATCTAGAGAGGCCCAGTCATACTTGAGAGTAAGATCGAGCTGGACTAATTCATCGGAGCCATACTCCAGATCTCCAAACTTTGCTTCCGTAATGAACGCGTTCCAGAGCGTCCAAGTCTCAATAACCTCGCCTTGTCCATTAAATTGCTGAATGGTTATCTGTCCAAGGGCGCCCACAGCTTGCCCTTTAGAGATAGTGGCGAGGCCGGCGGTCGTTGTGCCCCCGGGAATAACATATCCAGACTGTTCTAAAATCTGAGCAACTGTCACAGTCATATCTGGATTCACCGGGTCGACCAAGCTAAGGGTAACATCCTGCCACGTGACGGAACCCGGATAATAAAAGGTGTGATTCAAATATTTGTGCTCCGTAGCGCTCAGACTAAAAGCAGGCTTAGAGCATGTTTTAGCATACCACAATACGCCCCCGTTTCCATCACCATCATCAATATTATTGAAATGTACAGTAAATCTAAATTTTCTTTTTGGGTCAGCCTGAGTGCTGTCCATGGCTTGGGTCCAAAATGCCATAATGTGTTACTCCTATATATTTTTAATTAGTAGTTAGATGATTTTAATCATCAAAAGATGCGCCTGTAGACGAAATCACAAAATCAATCGCGATATACTCGATGGCGCGCGCGGGCTTCACCATAATCTTAGCATATAGAATATTCTGATCGATAAGGTCTGGTGTAGTGGTCGACGAGTCAAGAATCAGGCGGAAATCGGTAATACCAAACTGAATTTGAACATTGGACAAGAAGGGCTCGATGAGGCCTTTGAACCTTAGCCATGTTGCTTCCACATTTTGCTCAAATAACACCTGCGTAGACAAGATGGAAATCTGCTTCTTCAAGTAAATCACCAGTCTTCTCACGTTAATCCTGTCAAGTGCCGATTGGCGCTCTTGAAGTGTCTTTTGACCAAACACCACAATGCCACTAGAAGGGAACGAGGCGATTGGATTAATTCTATTCTCATAAAGTGTGTCTCTGTTCTTCGACGTTAGTCTTTCGGTGATGTTGACCACTGGAATTCCAGCAGCTCCATCTGTCAGTCCTCCGCGATTAAAACCAGCGGGAGCGAACCAAACATCAGTAGAAGCCTGAGATGTTCCTAAGACCCCCAACATCGCTACAGAGGGCGGGATCCAGACTAGCTGACCGGTTGCTTCGTCGCGAGTCTGAACCCATGGATAAAATGTACAACCATAGCTAGAGTCAATTCTTCTATCGCGCAGCGAATTGGCAGCTGTAGTAGGAGTTGTGCCTATACGAGATGCTTTGCTAGCGTAATATTTCTCATGAGGAGGAATATATACATCTGGCAAATCAATTATAGCCAAAGAGTCTGCTCTCTCTTCACATACGTTAATCATATGCGTTGTAAGAGATTTGTTAGTCAGACCGGGAGTGATCATGAGATTCATATTGATGAACTCTGGGTCAGATACTGTATCGATAGCTCTCTTGAGAGTATTATAGGGATAGCTATTCTCTTGGCTCGTCGTTGTGGCCTTAATTCCTTCATTATAGAAGGGATCTGGCTTCTTAATGTCTAACGCATCGAAGCCACCCCAGAAGGGGGCTGTAAACTTGTTAATATCTGTATCCAGAAGAGTTCTATAGCTATTTCCTCCGACAGAGGTATAACTGACGCCCAACTTACGAGATCCTGAGATATAAGCGTATCCTCCGTCGCTGGAGAAGTACTGAATATCATCCATTGTGAAGATGTAAGAATAAGAATCTACTCCGGAAATATTAGACCCAACGGGATCCGTGTTAAGATTAGTAAGCCATAGGCGATGAGCGTCTGCCAGACTAGCGTCGGGGCGCGTACTAGTTTGTGAACGAGTACTAGAGAAGCCGAAATAAGCGTCTGTCTGTTGCGAGAAACCTCCATCAGAAGCCGAGAGCCGTAAGCGATCACGCGGGAAGACTAGAGTGCCTGTCAGCAGAGCGAGGGTGCCACTGCTGCGACTGGTCAAGCGAACGCCACCAGAAAGATAGTTTGTTTGAGAACCGCCGAGCGCTCCACTTAAGTCGTTGGCGCGCGTTCCAACGGCGCCTTCGGTGCCAATATAAACATAGGCGTTCTTAACGGCGGGTTGAGCGAAGTCACCGAATCGGGCCCAAGAGCCAGTTAAGCCAACCCAGTTGCTAATAGTGCTAAACCGTGGAGGGCCGTAATATCCAAATGGAAGGAGGGCTGGATCGGTGGCGCCTGCTTCAACGTCAGTATTCATATCCACATAAACAAACTTAGATTTATTGGGATATTCTCCATACACGCGCAATTCTCGATCTGGCTCTTGCCATGCCGTATACATATCGCCGATTCGTCGTGCGATAAAATCCGGAGAGGCAGGATCTAGCGTGAGATTATCAAAGCGCTCCATAACTTGAATATTGTTATCCGTATCTTTAAGATAGCGAAGAATAACAGAGAACGTTCCGTAATCACTCACGGTGGTAGTAGAAGCTCGAATATTAGCAATCGAAACCTTAACATTGCGGTTCAGCCATGCTCCATGGCCGCGGCCCTTAAGGCGAAAGAGCTTTTGTATACTGGTGGGCTGATAATCTGTTGGGGCACCGGTATCCTGTCCGATGAACCATCCTGCGACAGCCTCATTATAGTTAATGCCATTCATCTTATAGGGCTGGTTATCTCCCGACCCCGAGCCAAGCGGAAGTATCACAGCCTGCGTCTCTGCGGCCGAAAGATCGGCGCCGCCGCCAGTTAAGCTATCTGTTACTCCTTCTCGCAATTCTTGCTCAAACGTTTCGCCAAGCCAATAAAGTTTCTTGGAATGGGCGGGATAAAAATCAGTTGCTCCAGCATTTCCCAATTGAGGGTTAGTATTAAACTTCTTACGAATAAAGTTCTCAGAACTATCATCGAAGTTAAATCGAATTGTTTCTTTAGTTCCGTTAGAGCCCGTTATCAATACAGTATAGAGCCCAGTGCTATCGGAACCAATAACCATTCCAACGCCTGCTTCATTCTGAGAGCGGGCCGCGGCGGCTGTAGATCTTCCACTTCCGCCACCACGAAGAGTACCACTCAAGAAAACGGAGGCCGATGTGTCAACATACCAAATAGCGGCAAGCTTTCCATTCCCCATAGCACTGTTAGATCCTGAAGCGAAAACAAACATGCCATAGGCGCCACCATTTTGACTAATTTGTGTAGTAGCTGGGTCTTTGAGTGTTCTCCAGCCGGCGAATCCGTCTGAAGTAGCATTTGTATTCTGAGTACCTAAAAGTCGCACATATGTAACCGGGGCCACGTTAGAAGCTAAAAAAGCTTTAGCAGCATATGTTCCGTACATGGGCGACTGGAAATTTCCGTCGCGATATACATCACCGCCTCCATTACCGGGGACAGTTCCCCCAAACACATCTACGAACTCCGAATAAGATTCAACTACGGTCGGCTGCATGGCAAGACCGCGGGCTGCGCGGCCGATGATGACGGGACCTATGGTGTCCGCCGACTTAGGAATAAAAGAGTTGTCTATTTCGTTAATAAACACCCCAGGAGATACAAATTTAAAGCTACTCACCGACATTATATTGTTCCTCTTTTGAAAAATGACTTAATTGATGTCTCAATCATAGTTTAAATAGTATTTTTAATCTCCAAAAGCTTCACGAATCCTAATAAAAGCGCTTTTTCACTTCAGGAACTAGTCTTCCCAAAAACTAAGATTGCCAGTAGGCACTGTAGATTCCTGGGGGAATTGATATTCCACGACATTTTCATCTATTCGTACTAGGGGGCGATCATCATTTGCGCCCTCTCCTATAAGGTGGCCCAAGACGCGAATGGTTATTTCGGTCTGAAACATTCTCATTTCTTCTGCCAAGTTACTCACGTTATTGTTGTGGGCAAAATTCTGGTCAATAAAGCCTTCGTAAAGGTGGCCATTCCGCCTCATTATGAACGCGTTTATTTGGCCGGTGCGAGTAAGAAAGGGAGCCACCAGATCATTCATTTGAGTTTGATATTCAGTCTTAAGCATAATCTTATAATCGATATTGACGTATACCGGGATAGGAACAGACAATGACTTGATAACCACTTTTTGATTAACGCGCGGATAATATTTCTGCTTGCTTTTCTTTAAAACACTTCGTGTTCCCGTGGCGATCGCAAAATTTTGAGTTTTTTGAGGCACTATCTTTTGCGCTATGACCAAGCGGCCGGATCGTCCATTCTTCTTAGTGGAATATATATGTGCCTGAAACCCTCCCTTGCGCGTAGGGTCCTTGGTGACAGCAGTTCTTTCTACGCTAACCAAAGGAAGCTTAAGTGCGCCAGCATCGTCTCTCAAATCTTTATCGTGCTTAATCTGATACGCGCGTTCGGGAGCCTGCCACAGCACCGGAGTTTCCTTAAAACCCTCATTGGTTATAGCCGATAATTCTAAATCTTTTATCCAGGCGACCATGGTGGCATCAATATCCTCCAAAGTAGAACTAAGCATTCCAATTTCACTAAGGGAATAGTTAGCACTTCCACTCGGCAAAAGTGCCCAATCAAAATTATCAGGTAGCATCGAATAACCCCTTTCTTGCTCGTTTACATGTGGCTGAAATCTCGAAGCTGTGATCAACTTGCCCAAACAGCTTGCGTGGCTCTGATAGCTTTACTATCTCGTAGAAAAAATCTCCGTACAATACAAAATCTCCTTCTCGCACATATAAATTTTGATCTTCCACAAGCCGGCGCCGATGAAAATGAACAGCAATCTCCCACGATTTATCGATCCCGGCATTTTCCATATAAGACGTAGAATATTCAGTGAACTCTATAAGAGCATAAATACGCACGGGAGGTAAATAAGTTTTCTCAATCGCCTCTCCATAAAGCTCATTAAAATTGGTGGTCTCAAGATCAATAGGATAATAGAGAATCTGTTGTCCAATAACTTTTTCAATTAATTCGTCATTGACCTGTTTTACTAAATCTCGCTCTTTCTTGCCAAGAAATAACGGTGGCGGGGGCGCTTTCGGTCTTTTCCATTCATCAGACATCTATTAATTACCCTACAAAAATAGGCAACGGTGTTACCTTAAGCACATTGCTGGCAGCATCGGTTAACTCCTGGTCCTGTTTGGCAAGCGCTGGATATTCTGTTTCCTTTAACATTTCTACAAGCTTTTCTTTCAATTCGGTTTGCTCTTCCTTGGCTTGGCTTAAAAGATCGGCATAGTTTAAAGTCACGCTTTCTCCCGGAATAGGAACCGTTGTAAATTTACCACGAACTTGGCCTAACATTTCTTTACAAAGCGCTAAAGCATATTTTCGGATCCACTGCTTGCCCATTGAATTTATATTTTGATAGGGAAGGTTCGTAAACGGTACGGTATTCAGGTTATTGACCCCTTGGATTCCGGTATCGTAGGATCCTGTCTGATACGGCTCTAAATCTACATAAAACTTCACCCACATTCTATCGTTAAAATCATCAAACCCGTAAGCGCTAGGGGTAGGGAAGAGTCTCAACTTGTTGTCAATTATCTCGTATGAATAGTGGGACGTGCGCGTAAAAATAGAATCTTCATACATAATAGCCTGCATCTTATTCTGCCATGTGGGAATAATCTCAAAAGTGGAATCATCGGCAAACTGACCATACGTAGACATGTTTCCGACCACTCCAATGCCCCCATAATAGCCAAAGAAGCGCCACATGGCCCGAGGGGAGACATAAAAAACTTTGGTGATAAGAACGCGCTTATTGCCGACTTTGCCCGAATAAGGCACGGGATCTCCCGCATCATCAGTGCCGCTATCTGATGCTGCTTTGATGATTTTTTGAATATCATAGTCTTGCTGACCGGCGACGGTCTTAAACGAGGCCGAATATTGAGGGATAGTGCCCCCCATGCCTCCTGCGGCGGCGGCGCCATCGCCTACTCGGCGTGAATAGCCCAATGAAAACCGAGGATATTGAAGACTCGCGCTCACGGGGCCCGAAGTACGATCGCCTTTGTGGTTAAACGTTCCTGTTTGCGATCCTAAAATCGAAGAAAGGACATTCTTTCCCTGGTGAAGGTTCACAATATATGAATATTCTAAAACCGCCTCTTCGTATGCCGCATACACATTTCCGGGAGTCAGTTCGATATCAACGACATCACCACCAAGCTTCTTATAAACGTAGTTAACCTGAAGCGATGCGCCGCTCAAAAACGGAATCGACGCATTATATACGCCAAATGGGCACGCTTGCGCCACTTGGGCGGCTGAACCTGTAGAAGTTAATACAATTGCGCTAGTTTGCGATCTTGGATTTAAATTGGTCGGCATTAAATAAATCTCCCTCATTATAAGTAGTAATGCGGGAAACAAAACCCCTACACAACTATAGGGCCTTAGTTAAAACAAAGCTTATTTATGCGGTAGCCGATGTAGTTTTCTTTTTTGTTGTTCTTTTTCTCGGCGTAGTAGACTTTGTAGTTGTCTTTTTGCGAGGTGTTACTGTTTTCTTTGCTTTAGTTGTGGTTGTTTTCTTTACAGTCGGTGTGACTGTTTTTGTCTCAACCTTTTCTTGTGTCAAAGTTGGCACCGCAACTACAATTTCCGGGGGCGACAGTGTTTCTGTAGCACTCACGCTTTCAGTTGAAGAAGTGTCTGTGGGCTCATCTTCTGTGTTTTGATGTGCTGCCATCTTCATTCTCGGGTGCGCCGAATGTTTTGCGTTAAACTTTTTGGTTGTAAGTATTCTTCTTTTCTTGCCCATAAAAAACTCCTGTTTTATGTAGTAAATAGTCTAAAAAAGCGAAAATCTCAAAAATTTGCCGGGGAAAAAATTGGGCAGATCGCCATTTTTGTTTAAAATAGGCCCAATAGATTTGGCACTTGAGGTTCCGACAAAACTTTTTTTATTTCGATAAGCTGCTTTGCTATCTCCTCCAGGAGTTCGCTATTGGCGCGCACCAAGTCTTCGATCTCTTCCATTCTCTCTTCGTTATAATCTATGCGTTTTAATAGTTCAGTATTTTCTTCAGAAGACATACCATAAATAGTGAGCAATTTTCTTTTTAATTAAAAAACCCCCAACCCAAAAGGGAAGGGGGCTAGGTAAAAACCTATTTAATCTTCAAATTAGCTAGCAACCTCAACAGCCGAAACAGCTCCGACACTAGACACCTCAAAGCCAATCCAAGTTGTAGCAGAAGTACAAATCATAACTGAATACGAGTTAGCTGGTAATGCCGATTCGGCGCCGGCTCCGGAGCCGCCATTGATCGCAATCGATGCGGGCGCGCTTGTGCGTAATTCGCAACCATTAGCGCCAACAAAGACATTAATAATGTTACCAACAACTGGTGCCGGCAAGTTTACCCAGTGAGCCGCATTCCCAGATGTAACTGTGACGTGCGAAGCGCCTGCTGGAATGTCTGTTCCTGCGGCGGCAGCGGTCACTGCTGTCGAAACAGCCTGAAATCCTCTACCTCTAAAGACTGCTGTTCCACATGTCAATTCTCTCTTTAATCCCTGAATCAGTGCTTGGGTTCTAGCCAAGCCTACTCTTTTTGTTCCCATTTTATAATCCTCCGTTTGTAATCATATCATAAAATAATACAAGCCCCGAAGGGCTCACAGGTAAGTAGTTTTAAACAAACGAAAGCCCCCACCTAATGGTGGAGGCTTTACATTTATATTGCTACTAGTGTTTAACTAGTTGCGCCGGCTTCACCGATAAGACCGCGAATAACCACTAGACCGTAGAGGTCCGGACGAACCATCTTCTTGGCATAGCGAGTCATCACGCCCTTACGGGG
>CEUI01037776.1_pt1 | contig 24781 bp, 38 predicted proteins | sample 531411 | NCBI WGS metagenome assembly CEUI01 (sample SAMEA2622841, study PRJEB7988) | marine metagenome | isolation source: saline water (ENVO:00002010), including
AAACTTGGCATCAAGTATGGCACGGACAAATGCATTGAGTTTATTGATCGACTCTATACCACGATTCGTAACGAGTCTTACCTTGCGTCGGTTTACATCGCCCGTGAGCGTGGCTCTTTCCCCGAGTTCAATGCTCGCAAATACCTGAACGAAGAGTTCGCTAAGACGCTTCCGGCTCGTATCAGGATGCTTATTAAGGAGCATGGCATTCGTAATGCTGTCATGCTTACTGCCGCTCCCACGGGTACTGTCGGTATGATTCACGGTGCGTCTACGGGTATTGAACCCATCTTTGCCCCGATGTATGATCGCCGCTACCGTGAGGGTAATACTTGGAAGTCTCAGATGGTTCTCGATCCTCTGTTCAAAAAAGATCTAGAATCTGGTGGCAATGGTCGTCACATTGTAGGATCCTATGATATTACTCCTGAGCAACACATGGCTGTTCAGGCATGTATTCAAAAGTATGTGGACAATGCAATCAGTAAGACTATCAATCTCCCTGAAGATGCTGATTACGAAGTTGTTTCCAAAATGGCTTTGAAGTATGCTCCTTATCTTAAGGGCATGACTGTCTATCGTGCGGGTTCGAAGGGCATGGAGCCACTCAAAGCCCTGCCACTTACTGACGAAAATATTGCCAAGGCTAAGGAACTTATTGCAAGCGATCAAGCTGAATCAGAAATGGCTGTGGAAGCCTGCAAGATTGGTGGGGAGTGTGGAGCCTAATGCCTTACTATAACTATTACTGCGTGGAGTGTGACAAAGAAGAAATGCGTCACATTCCTTTGGTGGATGACGTATTCACTGAACAAGTTTTAGTTAGTAGCCTCAGTCAGGAAGAGATTGATGCTCTCCCTGACTGGGACGATCCTAGGGATTATGAAGTTTATAAGGAAGTTAAGTATGGAGATATGCCACCTGATGTGGTAGACTGTCTCTGTGGAGGCAAAGGCGAGCGTCTGGTTGACGGAGCACCAATGATTAAGCATGGTAGAAACTCTTACCAAGCAATGAAGGAACGTCAACGCTACCACACTGAAGGTATGGATAAAGTGCAAGCAGAAAAGTTCTATAAAGAATCTTGCGAAGCAACAAAAGAAAGAATTAAAACAGGCGATCAGCACTACAAGAGGGTGGTTCCTAATTGGAAAGTCCTTGAGAAGGAAGGAGTCGTCAAAAGAACTAGCTCTGATCAAGCCACAAAGAACAGAGAAATTTTAAAGCAAGCAAACATTCAAGCAACAAAAGACGGTACCATCGGAAAAGCAGCTAGGAAAAAGTAGACCCTGACCCTATCATAAACTATGCCCTACCATATTAGCGACAACACCAAGCGTGGTTGTCTGTACCTTCTCAAGAAGGACATTGAGTTCTTCTCTGAGATCGTTCCACTTCTAAAGGCTGATTACTTCGACTTTCCTGCTTACAAGAATGTTTTCTTGGGGGTAAGGAATTACTACGATAAGTATCGAAAGCTGCCCTCTGACTCAGTTCTGCCAGACTACATTAATGCTAGCGTCTCTGGTGCGGCTGACACTGGTATTGATTACGAGAATACCATTGCAGAGATCAACACTATCGACAAGTCTTGCCTTGGTGACCGTGAATTCCTTCTCGACACCGTAGAAGAGTTCGCTCGCCAAAAGGCAATGGACGGTGCGGTTCGTAAAGCGATGGTCATCCTAAACGAAGAGGGTGAAATCGCAGAGGTTGAGGAGCTTGTAAAGAACGCGCTACTCGTAAATCGCAACGTAGACGTTGGCCAGGACTACTTTGAAGAAGTTAACGCTCGCCTATACAGATCTTACCAGGATAACAACCAGCGAAAAATTTCTACAGTCTTCGCTACCCATGATAGGCACCTTGAAGGTGGTTTAGCAGCTAAAGAGCTTGCCATTGTGGTCGCACCTCCAGGTGTTGGTAAGTCACTATACCTTGTGAACCAGGGTGCTCATGCCATCTATGAGGGTAAGAATGTCTTGTATCTCTCATTGGAGATGAGCCAAGATAAGATCGCAGGACGATTCGACTCTGTGCTCACAGAGATTCGTAATGCTGATCTCAAGAAGCCTCATGCTCAGTTGAAACTTAAGGATCGCCTTAAAGAAGTTCAGAAGAAAACCAACGGCAGGCTGATTATTAAAGAATTCCCAACGGGTGCATCTAATGTAAATCAGTTGCGAGCCCTGCTGGTACAGTTGCGACTTCACAAGGACTTCGTACCTGATCTGATTATTGTAGACTACCTGGAGCTTCTACGTCCAAACCGTATTATTGATTCTGAGTATCAAGCTCAACAGAGAATCGCAGAGGAGCTTCGAGGGCTTGCGGTCGAGCATAATTGCCTTGTCTGGACAGCCTCTCAAACCAACCGTCAGGCACGCCGTGTCAACATTATCACAGACGCAGAGCTTGGCGACTCCTATGGAAAAATCCGCCCTGCTGACTGGGTCATCTCTTTGAATCAGACTCAAGAGGAGTATGATGAGGGTCAAATGCGGGTCTTCGTTATTAAGGCTCGTGACTCGAAACAGCACTATCTAATTAATATTGGGATCGACTACACGACCCTTCAGATGAGAGAACCATCACATGAAGAACAGCAAGCCGAGTGATTTCCCTTTTATAAAAGACAAAAAACATATCTACAATAAATTTGTAGATAAAGAAATCGGTGAGATAGAACTGGGGTGGGCCACGTTCACCTTTGAGCTTCACTCAGACTTGCATCAGGACGATCAGAAAGTTGACGGCGTATGCTGTTGGGATGAGCGTGCAATAAAATTAGAGATGAATCTCTCTGATTTCGATGCTCGTGAGACTATAATTCATGAAATCTACCACTGTATGCTAGAAGGTGTAGGATTAGACGAGAAAAACTTTGACCAGCAGAGGATGTTTATGTCTAATGAGCAGCTTGTGGTAGCCCTCACTAAACAGACCATGTTAATTCAAAAGTTTAACCCCAAATTATTCGCAACAATTTATGCTTGATCCAGAAAACATTACGCAGGAATCCTACGAAACCGCTATTAGGGACGTAGGGCAAGTGGCCCGTGATCCAAACGAGGTCGCCAACCAGCTTCGTGAAATCTCAGCACTCTACGGCTATTATTATGGTGTCATGATTAAGGTCAAAAGACTCCTAGACAACGCTGAGGATGCTTTGGAGAACTATAAGGCATCTGCTCGTACCGCCAAAAGAAGCGAAGGCGTTAAGCTGACTGCTGTCGCCGCTGAAGATTACGTTCAGTCGCTTGAGGTGACTGGAGAATTAAACAACGAATTTCGTCGTCTCAAGGAAAGCTACGGCTATGCTAAGGGTATCTGTAGCACCTTGGAGATGAAGAAAGATATGCTTGTCCAGCTTTCCGCTAACAGTCGGCAGGAATCCAAGCTTTACCAGTAACTTGTTAGAACTCGATTGCAAACCAACAGCCTAAAGGAGAAATAAAATGGCAAAAACACTAGCAGAACTTCGCGAGATGCACAAGAAGATTATGAACGACGACAAGCCACAAGGTGGTGGCGGTGGTCAGGGCGTATCTAACTGGGCTACGTTCCAGGAAGGCGATAACTTCGTCCGGTTCCTTCCCGGTAAGGATGACCCGTTGGAATTCTTTGTGGAAGGCGCTGTCCACAAATATCAAAACAGCGAGGGTCAATGGCGGAACTTTAAGTGTCGTAAGACTCAGGGTGAAAAGTGCCCTGTGTGCGACTTCTACTTTGACCTGTGGCGTCGTCACAAGGAACTGAACCTGGGTAAGGATGCGACTGGCAAGAACGTCAAGTCGAAGTTTGGTGACCTTGCAACTCAACTCAAGGCAAAGCCGAGATTTTACTCGATCGGTGTAGTGCGTGCTCTTGAGGAGGCTGATGAGGATCCAGTCAAGTACATCGCCATGAGCAAGCAATTGTTTGATCGTGTGATGTCGGCCATGATTAACGAGGACTTCCAAGATGAGGATGATCCTGATAACAGCACGATCATTGATTTGGAGCGTGGTAACGACTTCAACATCCGCATCACCAAGCAAGGTCAATGGCCTAGCTTCATCGAGTCTAATGCTAAGTACAAGAAGACTCGCGCTGGAACACCCGCTCAGGTTGCTGAGTGGATGGATAATGAATTGAACCTCCAATCTCTTGTTGAGATTGGTAGCTATGAGGAGGGCAGGGAACTTGTAATGAACCTTGAAGCCTCTCTCAACCCCGTTAAGACCGAGACCACCTCGGACGCTCCACCTTGGAGTGATGACAAGGGAGATTTGCAAGTATGATGAATAAGAAATTTTGGTTGACAGGCTTTTTCGTTACAGTATTTGGCCTTCTGTGTACTGGTTGTGCGTTAGCGGAGAGTCTCTTCTCTGATAAAGTGGTTACCACCATTGGAAACGTGCGTCCCGAAGCTCGCGCTGAAGCCGTTCCGGCTGATTTAGGTATGCTTCCTCCAGAGGTTGCAGGCAAGATGGCAGCTAAAGGTGAGACTTTAGTTCTCGTAGACAAGGCCCACGTTTTGGACCCCACAGGGGATGTCGTGGATGTGATGGATCCTGGTTCGGAGGCTTTGGACTCTGCAATCAGCATGGCTCTTGGGGGTCTGAATACAGTCTTCCCGGGTGTTGCTGCTCTTGAGGGTCTTGGCCTTCTCTTCTCAAAGAGAAAGCGTAAACACTACGGTGCTGCTGTTAAGGCTGCTGTTCCTGGCAATGGCAAGATGGAGTTGAAAGATGCCGTGATGTCGCTTGGTAAGGCTATTGGTGCGGCTCACAGTTCGGATGGTTCGAAGAAGGTCTTCGAAGAAGAAGATAAGAAACCTACGGCTTCAGCATAAAAAAACAAAGGGCGAACCAATGTTTCTAACCCAGGTCCTTGGATCTGGGTTAGTTTTTTTATACTCATAGGACTATTATGTCCCTATGCGTAAACTGAAGATACTAGTTGTATTCGCAAACCACGGAGGGTGTAGTTACTATAGGCAATTAAGTCCCATAGGAATGATGTCTCAGGAATTAAGTGATAAGGTTGAAGTTAGATTCAACGACAACCCTTTAGAGGTGGACCCTGAAAAGAACTACGCTCCTCCAGCAGAGAAGCTCAATGACATGAATTGGGCTGACATTGTCTTTGTCGCAAACATTCTAAAGTATGGAGGCCCCTATACCGCTCGTGTTGTTGGGATCGCTAAAGAATTAAAGAAGTTTGTTCACTTTGACACAGATGACTTGCTGACCGATCTTTATGAAGAGCATCACTTATTTGAAACCTACAGAGACAACAAGCTTGGTGAAGTTACAAAGTATTGCTATTACAACGCTGACCTAGTGACTGTTACGTCTGCTAAGTTTGCTAATAGAATTAGACCTTTCATAGGTAGATGTTTAGCTGTAGTTAAGAACAACCTAGATTACCAGCTACCTGCGTGGAACCACCCAAAAACCAAAGCGAAGTTTACAAGAATTGGTTACGCGGCAGGTATTCACCACCGGGGTGATGTTAAGGTCTTCAACGCCATCCCTCACCTTGTCAATCAAAAGGTTGGCAAGGAAAATGTGCAATGGAATTTCTATGGCCACCCACCCCCAGACCCCAAGAAGCCTAAGGATAGTTGGGAGGCTAAGGTCTGGCCTGAGTACCTCTCACAGCTTCTGAGGGGCTTCAAGGGGCACAAAAACTATAACATCCACTACGCGCTACCTCCTGATGCTTACGGACGTTATTACGCGGATATGGACGTTGCGATAGCACCCTTGCAGATGAACAACTTTAACGATTCTAAATCAGATATTAAGGTGGCTGAATGCTCTCGGTACAAGATTCCGCTGGTTGCCAGTAACGTTGGCTGCTATGAAGATACAATTATTAACGGTGAGACAGGCTATTTGATTGATCCTGATGCTCCTAAGAGTGAATGGATAAGGATACTTACTAAACTTTGCAAGGATAAAAAGCATCGTATTGAATTGGGTAGAAACTTACATGAACGAACAAAGGATTTGTTTGATGGGCGAAAGTCGTGCCAGGGGAGGTATGACTTGTACATGCAAGCAATGCAGCAAGTGGGGTATAAATTAAATGATTAAATTTGTTAGTGGTTGGGGTGGTCCTGGCGGTTCCACCATCGCTTTTAATAGTCTTGTAAACGCTCTTAATGCGAAGGGTATCAAGTCTTGTTTTTACACTCCGCATAAGTGGGAGGGTATAACCTGTGAATGGAAGCATCATGATGAGGTGTCTCCTTTAAAAGAAGATGTGTTTGTATACCACTACATGCGTGTGACTGACAAGTTGCCTGTTAAGAAACAGATACTATCTTGCCATGAGACAGAGATCTTCCCGATCAAAGAGATGAATGACTTGGTGTTTGATGACGTTCACTTTGTCTCTAACTTTCAAAGAGATTGGCACGGTATCGATGGGCATGTTATCCCGAACATTGTTCAAAAATACACGCCCAAAGATAATAAATTTAAAGTGGCTGGTATTATTGGTAGCGTAGATGAGAACAAAAGAACTCACGAATCTATCGAGAGAGCCCTAAAGCATGGGCACGACGATGTTAGAATTTATGGAGCGGTTACCTCTCCTGAATATTTTAACGATAAGGTGTTGCCTTTGCTTGGTAACAAAGTCTCCTACAGAGGCGTCTCCACGGACATGCAGTCAGTGTATGATGTATTAACTGATGTCTTCCACTCTCCAAAGCTTGAGACCTTTAACTTAATCAAGCCTGAGTGTAAGAGTGCAGGAGTGAAATACCACGGCAACGAGGGTAATGACACCCAGGCTGAGTACTGGGAAGACGATAAGGTTCTTGAAGCATGGATCGACTTATTGAACTAACTAAAACTAAGAACTACGTCATCAATGTAGACTCATCAAAGGAGTCCATGGCAGAGTGTAAAAATGTCTTGGACCAGCTTGGTGTGCCTTTTGAGAGATCATCTGCTAACACTACGTCTTCACCATCAAATCCCTACGGTAATCACTTTGTGGGTTGTGGCTTGTCTCACTTGCATCTTCTGAAAAACATGAAGCCGGGGACTGTAGTGTTTGAGGATGATATTGTGCCAACAGACGCTTTCAAGTTAAAGTTTTCAGTGCCTGAATATACTGACGCTGTCTATTTAGGGGTGTCTAATCATGGCACAATTAGGAATAATAATTTTGGATATCCTGGTATCGTGATGGCTACTCAAGAGACACCAGAATTTAAAAGAGTGTATAACATGTGCGGAACTCATGCCATGTTGTTCTTGAGTCAGAGATACATCGACGCTGCTGCTGAAGTTATTGAATCTTATCTTAATGACTTCATTCCTTGCGATGTGGCGTTAGCTTCCATACACAAGGACTTCAAGGTTCTAACGCCAAATAGCCCTTACTTCTACCAAAAAGATCAACCAGATCTTACTAACTTCACATTGAAAGTATGAGTAATATAATCACTTCAGATGTTATTGGGCCATCACCTGGATGTGCAGGTATTGGCAATCAGCTATTTCAAATAGCCTCAGTTCTAAGTTACTCAAAAGACAATGGACACAAGGCAATCTTCCCAATCATAAAGAGTCCAAACCATGGGGGCTACTTCAATAACTTCTTAAGGAGATTATGCACCGACGAGTCCGAGGGTCATGCCTTCGTATTCACCGAGTCTTCATTTGAGTTCGAACCTATTCCAGTGGTTAATAACTCAGTTTTTATTAAGAATAGTTACCTTCAAAGTCATCGCTACTTTCAACACAATAGAGACCACATTCTAAAAATGTTTGAGATGACCGATGAGGATTTAAACTATCTGAAGAGCAAGTATAAGGTAGATGAGTTTACGACTGGAATGCACATCCGCAGAGGAGATTACCTAGAGCTTCCTTATTCAAACTATCATGCTGATCTGACGAGCACAGACTACTATGAGAGAGCCTTAGACTTGCTCAAGCCATCCAACCTACTCATCTTCACTAACGATAAGGAGTGGGCAAGAGAGAGGTACCCAGGCCATGTAATAGCTGATGAGGATAAGGATTATATGGAGATTTACCTCATGTCCTTGTGTCAGAACAATATAATTGCTAACTCTAGCTTCTCTTGGTGGGGAGCTTGGTTAAACAATAATCAAGGTAGGAAGATTGTTGCTCCCACCAAATGGTTCGGGCCTTTAAACGCTCATTTATCAACAAAGGATATGCATCCGAAGGATTGGATTTTAATATGAAAATAGCTTTCGTAATTGTAGCGACCAATGACTATGTGAAGTTTGTTAACCCCCTGTTAGACTCTATTCACAAGTACTTTCTAAAGAATCACGATAGAGATTTCTTCGTGTTCACGGATAACGTGAATCATCCTTTGAATCACGATGCTGTCGCATTAAAGATTGAGCCGAGGGGTTGGCCTGGAGATTCCTACTATCGTTATCACTACTTCCTAACAATAAAGGATAAGCTAAAGGACTACGATTACATTTACTATTTAGATGCAGATATGCTTGTCGTTGATCATGTTGGCGAAGAAGTCCTTACTGATCTTTTAGGAGTTCAGCATCCCGGCTTTATAGTTAACAAGCAAGGTACACCAGAGGATGTACAGACAGAATCCACAGCCTATCTTAAGAAGGAAGAGGTGTCACAATACTGTTGTGGAGGCTTCCAAGGAGGTTCCGCTGACGAGTATCTTAAGCTTTGTGAAGTGGTGTCAAAAAATATTGACAAGGATGACTCTAAGGGCATATTAGCAATATACCATGATGAATCACATGTTAATAGGTATTTCGCGGATAATCCTCCAACGAAAATCTTAGATGCAGGTTATTGTGCTCCTGAATCAGCTTGGTCGATACCATTCCCCAGCATGATATTAGCGTTGGATGTTTCTGTAGATCAGATATTAAAGAAGGATTCCCGTGGATAATTATCTAAAAGGAAAGAGAGTAGCCTTGGTTGGCCCTGCTAAATCGATTGAAGGGAGCAACAATGGTGCTTACATAGATTCTCATGATGTGGTCGTTAGATTGAATCATGCTAAAATTGGTAATCCGTTAGACTCAGGAACCAGAACAGACATCATCTATTATGATGGTTCCTACCATGATTATGGAGATACAAAGCTTAAATATCTCGTTTGCTCTTATCCTCCTTCGGAATGGTTCTTCAATGAACGATGTCTGGAAACTTGCCATGTGTATGGTTACACTTATTTAAACAAGCACGAGATAATAGATTCGGATCTGTATTCTAATATTAAAACAAGCTTGAATGAAAACAATAAGAGCAGACCTAATACTGGCCTAATTGCCATGGTGGATTTGCTGAACTATGATATCGATAGCTTATTTATCACTGGATTGGACTTCTACCGCACCAGTTACGCTAAAGAGCATCCTGATTACGGGGATACCGATTTGGAGAGAATAAGCGAAATATTCAAAATTGGAGACAATGGGGACTATCATGATATCGAAGGTCAATTTCAATACTTTTTAAACAACGTAGCGACTGACAAACGTTTGAAGGTGGATGACTTTCTTAGCGATTATTTACCGTAAACATGTTAGACATTGAACACTTTGATCACAAGTTTAGAACTATAATATCAACTCCTGAGTTTGACGAGTTGAAGAAGTTATACAGTGAGGCAACCCATGTTTTTTACTTTGGACACGGTGGCAACATGTCAATCGCGGAGCACGCTGCAATTGACGCTTCACGCCTGACGGATAAAAATATCGTGGCACCTGCGGGTGGAGTTTTATGCACCTCAATTCAGAGCGATACTAATTTTAATGATTGGTTGATGCACTGGTTGGATATGCGTACTCGTGGTTTAGATAAGAGTAAATGCCTTGCAATAGGTATGTCTTGCTCAACCAGCGGCAAGTCCTCAGACTGTTTAGCTACTGCCTTAAACTGGGCATCTAATAACGGTATAAAATCTTGCTTGTGGGCGGCTCAACCGAAAGAAAAAGACATCAATTCAGATGTTCTTCAAATTATACAGAACGTGAAGTATTATCATACTTCTGAGTTAATGTCATTAGCACTAACTTACGAGCTTATTCACGGTGCGGGACATACGTGCCCCAGCATATCCAAGAAAGCTAAAAGCAGACGTTTTGATTGCTTAGGTATTAAATCAGAAGTTGAAGAGGGTACATTATACAATCAGCAGGTGCCCCCAGGTCTTGAAGAAGAACTTGATACATTGGCCATCGACTTTGATGGAGTCATTCATACCTTTGATAAAGGGTGGCATGATGGCACTTGCTACGGTGATCCAATAGAGGGCTCGTTAGAAGCTATTAAGGAGCTAGCTAAAGATTGGAGGATAGTGATATTCTCAGCAAAAGTAAAGCCAGACCGCCCCCTAGTAAACGGTAAATCTGGTTATGAACTTGTGGATGAGTGGTTACGTGATCATGGTATTCGAGATCTTATTGATGAGATAACTTTTGAAAAGCCGCGAGCCGATTATTACATTGACGATAAGGCCATAGAATTCAAGGGAGATTGGTCTGATGTAATTAGGAGATTAGCATAATGAAAAAGGTAACTGCCATAGTTCCTGTAAGAAAAGGATCTCAACGAGTTAAGAATAAAAACATAAAGCCTTTTGGAGGTTCTTCCCTCTTAGAAATTAAGCTTGATAAGTTACTGAAACTTAAGTCTAGGTTACAGGACATCGTGGTGACCTCAGATTGTCCTGAAATGTTGCAAAAAGCTAAAGACATGGGGGTGACCACCCATGAAAGAGACCCTTATTTTGCTGGATCTCAAGCGAGTAATTCAGAGTTTTTTGATAATTTGAGCACGATTACTGATTGCGAAAATATCATGTATAGTCCTGTTACTTGCCCCTTCATCTCTCTGGAAACCTATGAGGAGTGCCTAAAGGAATTTGAGAGATCAGAAAGTGTGGTTACCGTCAAGCCAGTAAAACATCACTTGTGGTTGAACGGTAAGCCCCTTAATTATAATTTAACTAATTCACCAAATAGCCAAGATCTGCCAGATATTTACCAGATCACATATGGTGTTTGCTTACTAAGCAGAAAACAGATGAAAACTCATAGGAATGTTGTCACTAAGAATCCAACATTTAAAGTTTTAAATGAGATAGAGTCAATGGATATTGATACCGAGTTTGATTTCATGATGGCAGAGACTCTTTATGATAAGGTGAGAGGGCACTAAGTTGAAAAGAATTCACGAGGGCGAGCGATCTCAGAGCTTGTACCTACCCCCAGGGTATGGAGTTAGATCGGCAGAAATAAGAACAGTGAAGCTTGAGAATATAGTAGATCAGATCTGGGGGTCTCAGGTTGCTATAAGCATTAAAGAAACTCCTCACTTCAAATACCTTACTGAGGATAAGCAGCCACTGAGAGAATACTTTGAATCGTGTAGAGGACACACATGGGCAAGGAAGGGAACTCCTAATGAGAACATGACTGTCGAAGAACTTCTTGAAGAATTTGAAGATGTCATAAACTCTGATAAAGATTACTTGGAGCCACCATATGAGAGCTATTATATCATCGTGAGAGATAATTGGCACTGTGTAGATGGCTTAAGAAGAGCTTGCACCTTGTTAGCAAACGGAGTGGAGGAAGCACCAGTTGCTTGGGTTAGTTGATATGAGTGATATAAAATTACACTTGGGCTGTGGGCCTCGTCACTTAGAGGGATTTATTCACATTGATAAGGACACTCTGCCGCACATAGATCATCCAAATACAGACTTGGGCGATTTGTCCATGTTTAAGGATAACTCCGTGGACATGATTTACACTTGCGGGTCCTTCGAATATTATGACAGGCAAGAGGCTGTAATCATTTTAAAAGAATGGTTGAGAGTGCTGAGAAAGGGAGGTGTGCTTAAAGTATCAGTTCCTAATTTTAAATCCGTTGTTAAGGCTTATCAAGAACATGGAGACGTTGACGGCATCGGAATTCTTGGACCCTTGTATGGTAAGTGGAAACTCAACAGTGAAGAGCACCTTTACCATAGAACAATTTACGATAACGATTCCTTAACGAAGCTTCTCTTTGAACAAGGATTTACTGAGGTGCAGGAGTATGACGCGCATGAGTTCTTGCCAGAAAACTACGATGACTTCTCATTAGCTTACGTGCCTCATATGGACAAGACTGGTATTCAGATGCACTTAAATCTGGAATGTAAAAAATGAAAACCATAATTAAATTAGGGATGCATCCCTTTGCAGACACCTTTATTTCTGAGGATCAGTATCACTTATCAGAGCCCACCTACCCGTTGGAGTGTGGCTTAAATAAGGAGACTGGTGAGATACGTCTGAAGTTTGAAACAAAGGATGATGATAGGTACAACCTTTACAATTATTCTTACACATCTTCAAACTCAAAAGTGTCGCGCAAGCATTGGGAGGATTACGCTCATGACGTGAGCGACCTATTGCCTGCTGGCTCTAAAATTCTTGAAGTAGGGTCTAATGATGGCTTCCTAACTAAGCAGTTCATAGATAAAGGCTATCAAGCGGAGGGTGTTGATCCGTCCAAGTCGATGGCGAATATTGCTAGCCAGAACGGAGTGAAGACACATAATGTTCTTTTTGGTCTAGATTCTCTTGATCAGTTGAGGAGCGACTTTGGTATTGCAGACGTTGTCATTGCAAATAATGTCTTCAATCATGCCAATGACACTTCAGCTTTTACAAAAGCTGTTTCCGAAATCCTTAGTGACGACGGAGTCTTTATCTTTGAATTGCCTTACTGGCTCTACACTATTCAAGATAAGAAGTTTGATCAAGTTTATCACGAGCATGTTACTTACTTTACGGTTAAGTATGCTTTCAATTTATTGAAAGAACATGGTTTGGAAATATTCAAAGTTCAAATAGTTGATTATCATGGAGGTTCAATCAGAGTTTTCTCTCGAAAGAAAGACAATGTTCAAATGATTAAGCAGGTTGAGAACTTAATAATTGAAGAGGAGGACTTTGGACTCTTTAAAGAAGAAACCTATCAAAATTTCATGAATGAAATTACAAAGGATAGGAATAAAGTTATGTCCAAGCTGTATGAGATTAAAAACGAAGGATACCCTATCATAGGAATCGGAGCAGCCGCTAAGACAAATACATTCTTAAACTTCTACAACATAGATAACACACTGCTGGATTGTATCACGGACGCTTCTGAGCACAAGAAAGGTAAGTATACACCTCTTACCAGAATACCTATCGTGGGCGACGAAGCTCTCTCTAGTTACGGTAAGTTTTATGCTTTGATACTGTCCTGGAATATCTCATCAATGTTGAAGGAAAAGATTGAGCAGATAAACAGTAACGTAGAGTTTTTGTGCTTGGAGGAATTATCATGAATATAAAAAACGTTTGGCGTGACGTTGAGGCCCCGTTAGAATTATTTGAAGATGCTAGAGGTAGCATATCAGATATCTTCTATAAGAAGAATATAGATCATGTCGCTATAATTAACTCAGAGCCAAATGTAATGAGGGGTAATCACTACCACAAGGTAAGCACTCAGCACATGCTCATAACTAAAGGATCATTAGAATACTGGTATAAGCCTCTCGATTCAGAAGATGAGCCTAAGATGGTTGTAGCTAAGGTTGGCGATCTTGTCTCTACTCCTCCTTTTGAGGTACACACTTTGATAGTGAGAGAAGATGGGAATGAGTTTGTCGTCTTTAGCGAGGGAGTTCGTGGTGGCTGTGACTACGAGTCCGACACGTTCAGAGTTGATTGTATAGTTCCTGAGGAGAAATTAGTGTGAAAGAAATTTACTCAAAGCTAAACAGTGAGAAGTTGCTTCACATGCTTTATCGGTTTGATGAGTTCACTGAGGCAAGGACAGAACTGGTTGCAGCAGACAATTTCATTCAGTGCGCTCATCTTAAGATGAAAAAAGGTTTAACCTTTAGACCACATCAGCATATCTGGAAAAAGCCAAACTATGATTCATGCATAGCTCAGGAGAGTTGGGTTGTAATGAGAGGTAGCATCTTGGTTACTTATTATGATACCGATGGTACTTTGCTAGAAAAAGTAATTTTGAACACTGGAGATATATCTTTCACTTTAGAGGGTGGACACACCTACGAGATAATGGAGGATGATACATTAGTGTACGAATACAAGACTGGTCCGTATGAAGGCCAGGGGAAGGATAAGGTATTTCTGTGAAACTTCACTTAGGTTGTGGTAAGAGAGATTTTGGTAAAGACTGGCACCACATCGATTACGTGGATTATCCTCATGTAGTCTCTAATGATGTTGTTAAGCTTCCTTACGATGATGATAGTTGCGACTTACTGTATGCCTCCCATTTATTGGAGTACTTCGACAGAGACGAAGCTGCACATGTGCTTAAGGAATGGCGAAGAGTTCTGAAAAAAGATGGCATCCTTCGCTTGGCTGTTCCTAATTTTGCCGTTCTTACTGGTCTTTATGATCAGGGTGAAATAACGTTAGATCAAGTCTTAGGTCCTCTTTATGGTAAGTTTAATGATCCTGCAATTTACCACAAAACAACTTACGACTTTCTCTCAATTCAAAGAATATTAGTCGATGCTGGTTTTAGATTCGTGAAAGCTTATGACTGGAGAACCACCGAGCACGCTAATTTTGATGATCACTCACAAGCTTACATCCCTCACATGGACAAGGATAATGGTGTTTTAATTAGCTTGAATGTTGAGGCGATAAAATGAGTTTTGATGATGTAGCAAAATTCGAGACTGAGGTGGCCAGATTCTATGGCGCACCTTACGCGGTCGCTACAGATTGTTGTACTCACGCCATTGAACTATGTTTGAGACACACAAAGGCTGATGACATTGTCATTCCTTGTAGAACTTATATCTCAGTTCCCTTTACGGCAGAGAAGCTGAAACTTAACTGGTCCTTTGACGACTGGGACTGGAAGAACTACTACACTCTTGGGAATACATATATCATAGACGCTGCCGTTCATTGGCAAGAGAATGGCTATGTTCCTGGAAGTCTCATGTGCCTAAGTTTTCAATTTCAAAAACATTTAAGCTTAGGTAAGGGGGGTATGATACTAACTGATAGCCTATCGGATGCAGTGGCACTTAAGAAGATGTCTTATGATGGTAGACTTCCCAACATTCCCTGGAGGAAGCAAGACATAGCATCAACCGGATACCACTATTACATGACACCTGAAACGGCAAGAGCAGGCATCGAAAAACTCAAAGAAGCAAAGCAGCGCACTCCTCGTGAATGGGTTGTTACTGATTGGCCAGATCTCAGGAATATGACCGTTTTTAAAGATAAGAGACTATAATAGGTCATATGCTTGATAGAATCCTAGTAAGTAACCAGCACAAGTTCATGCTCGTCTGGAACGCTAAGTGCGCTTGCGCTACGGCTAAAGTTTGGTTCTTAAATACTCATGGTGTTTTTGAGTGGGCTAAGTCTCCTCATGCAGAGTGTAATAATCGTGGTTATGCTTTAAGTAATCCATACATCTTAATGGAGGAACCCTACAAGGACTTTTATAAATTCATAGTTGTAAGAAATCCATGGAAACGACTGGTGTCTTACTATGTGAATAAGAAGATCTTGATGAGGGATAAGAATCTGAACTTCCCCATAGAACTTGGGAATAACTCCTACAGTGGTGACATGACGTTCACCGATCTCGTAAACCTTTTAGAGAATGTTCATCCGTCTAGAATGGAAGAGCATGTGAAGTGTTACTCTTACGGAAATGTAGGACTACAATTCGATAGAGTGGTAAAGGTTGAGTCTCTTGCAACTGACATGAAGAAAGTTCAAGAAGACTTAGGTTTGAGTGATATCATTAACTTTGAGGATTTTTATTACCAGCCCCCATCCCCCTATACTGACACAACTCAGAATGTTTCAGACAAGAAACCCTTAGACTTCGACAAAGATGATATTCCTTCTTACGAATATTTCTACACAGATGAGTTGATAGAGAAGGTTGGCAAGATCTACAAGCAAGATATAGATTTGTTTGATTACAAGTTTGAGGATTAGGTATGTACAAACACACCATAGGATTTCATCATGATTTCCTGTCTCCAGACATAACAGGAGCAGAAAATCAATGCTCTAACCACATTACCCTTGTGAGAGGTAAAAGCTCAAACATGACAATCTATGTTGATTCGCTCATACCTCAAGTGAGTGATGTAAGCAAGTACAAGGTTGCCATGCTTGTAGAGCCGATCACAATACTACCAGGGATATATTCTTGGGTGGCTGAGAATTACGATAAATTCGACATGATTCTTACGCACCATAAGCCTTTACTTTCTCTAAGTAGTAAGTTTAGATACTATCCTGTGTGGCCCAGAATAAAGATGGACAAGACTAACTTTGGGTGGAAGGAACCCAAGAGTAAAAACATGTCCGTAATCTTTTCTAACAAAAGAGAGACTGCTGCACAAAAGTATAGGCACGACATAGTTGAAAAGTTTTCCAAACACTTTGATTTGTATGGCACAGGTTATCAACCTATAGAGGATAAGTCCACAGGCACGAAGCCTTACAGGTATCAAGTGGTTGTTGAGAATATATTCAGCGGATACACCTCTGAAAAAGCTAATGACTGTTTTGCTTGTGGAACAGTGCCTATTTATTATGGTGATAAGAATTCTAACATACATGACTATTATGATTCGAGAGGTGTGATCATTTTTGAAACGTTAGATGAGTTGTCCCACATCATAAACAACGTCGCCAATGAGTCCTGGTATAACTCTAATTTAAAGGCGGTGGTAACTAATTACGAACTCGCAATCAACAATAGTGTCCATAAGGTTTTATGGGATCACGGAATTAGTGAGTTCTTTGAAAAGAGCGTATGACTATGAGTAATAAGAAAGCTTTAATAACTGGCATCGCAGGCCAAGACGGTAGTTACTTGGCAGAACTTCTTCTGTCCAAGGGGTATGAGGTTCACGGCATTGTGCGTCGTAACTCTGTGTCTGAAAATCAAGACAGCAGAATTAGAGATCTTGATCTTACGTTGCACTACGGGGATCTTTTAGATGTCCCATCACTGACCAGAATTATATCAGAGGTTAAGCCTGATGAGGTTTACAACTTAGGCGCTCAAAGCCATGTTAGAGTCAGCTTTGATGTCCCCTCCTTCACGATTCAAACAAACGCATTAGGTGTTCTAAATCTATTGGAGGTTTGCCGACAAGTTGTCCCCAACGTCAAGTTCTATCAAGCGAGTTCCTCTGAGATGTTTGGAAACTCTGTTGATGACGATGGGCATCAAAGAAAAACCACACCCATGACACCAACCTCGCCTTACGGCTGTGCTAAGGTAATGGGCTACAACTTAGTTAGACACTATCGAGCAGCTTACAATATGCACGCTTGTAACGGTATTCTGTTTAATCACGAGTCTCCAAGACGAGGTTCAAACTTTGTTACTAACAAGATTGTAAAGGGTGCTGTGGAGATTAAGAAAGGTAAGAGAAAGAAGCTTGCCTTAGGCAATCTGAATGCTTCAAGAGATTGGGGGCACTCTAAGGATTACGTTCGAGCGATGCATATGATTGTAAACAATGACAAAGCCGGAGACTGGGTTGTGGCGACAGGTGAAAGCCGAACGATTAGAGACATGTGCAAAGTTACTTTCGAAAAGCTTGGACTTAACTACGAAGACTACGTTGAAGTAGACCCCAAGTATTTTAGGGCTCAAGAGCTTGATTTCTTAAAAGGAGATTCCTCTGAGATTAGAGAGGTGTTAGGCTGGAAACCTGAATATACTTTTGAAAGTATGGTTGAAGAGATGGTTGACCACTGGATGGAGATTGTGTAATGGATCCTCGAAAGACAATAAAGTTTAATGAATATCAGGTAGCATGTAAGCGAACAGCCAACCCTGATATGTCTTGGGACGAAGCTAATCTTAACTGGGCTTTAGGTATTGCTGGTGAGGCTGGTGAATACTGTGAATTAATTAAGAAAAAACATTTCCATGCAAAGCCACTGAATCGTCAAGATGCTAAGAAAGAACTTGGTGATATTCTTTACTATGTTGCAATGGCTGCTGCGAATCTTCAACTTGACCTCAGTGAAATTGCAGAGGCTAATGTAGAAAAATTACTTGCTCGCTATCCTAATGGCTTTGTAAAGGGTGGTGGCGTTCGTCAAAGAAATAATGATCACGAAGACGATGGCTGCTAACCAACTAAGCGATTCGACTTTTAAGCTTCTCAATCTCATCCTCCAGCATTACTGAAGCATCGGCTAGCGTTTTTTTGTAGGTGTCTGTATCTTCGTAGGAAGAGCAAGGTCTCTCATCACTTTGAATAGTGTTGATTTTATCAAGAAGCTGCCTGTGAGTATCAGTCATTAGCTTGCCTTTGTCATTAGAGTCGCGGCTGTGGTTATTAGTGAAAATATCATACCCCAAAAAAGCCACCCCTGCTTCCACGTTCTTCTTTCTAGGGTCTCCAAAGCTCTTTTAATTCTTTTATGATCTTCAACGCAATTGGACAACTCTTCTAGTATTTCCTCCTGCTGTTTAGATAACAGTATTTGAAGCTCAATAGTTTTAGCGTGAACTTCAAGCTGTTGATTGAGGTCCGCTCTGGTGACCGTGTCGTTAGGGTTTTCAGGCACGATGGGCATGGTATATAAGTATTTAGTGCTGGTAAAAATAGAACTGGTTGGTATAATTTAAGCCATGCAAACGTTCCTGCCGTATCCCGATTTCCTGTCCTCCGTCAAAGCTCTAGACTACCGCCGTCTTGGCAAGCAGCGCGTTGAGGCTATGCAACTAGTTAATAGCACCAATAAGCTCGCCGCTAACCCTAGTGCTAAGGTTGGTTGGGCTAATCACCCTGCCCGTACCATGTGGCGTGGTTACCTGCCTGCTCTCAAGCTGTACCATAATGTCTGCATCCAGGAGTGGATTGACCGTGGTTACAACAACACCATGAAGTATTATGATCTTCCTGATGATATTCAAATGCCCGACTGGATTGGCGACGACCGAGTCCACGCTAGCCATCGTTCTAACCTTCTTCGTAAGGATCCTGATTATTACGCTGTGCATGGCTGGACTGAGCCAGATAATATTGAGTATTTCTGGCCTGTAGAGCTATAATACTACATGAACAAAGACGTTTTAGCGAAGCTTAAGAATGCCTCTATGCTCTCGGAGCAGGAGCTTACACCAGACTTAATCTCTACGGGCTCGTATGCTCTTAACAAAGTTATATCTGGTAAGTATGACGGTGGTGTGCCTATCGGCATGATCACGCAATTCATTGGTAAAGCATCCACGGCAAAGACCGTGTTTGGAACTCACATTTTACGTGAGGCTCAGAGAAAGGGCTACCACTCTGTCATCATAGATTCTGAGAACGCATACAATCCTAAGTTTGCAAAAACTCTGGGTGTAGATCCTGAGAAGTTGATCTATGCTGCACCGCCTACCGTTGAAGATTGCTTTGATACAATTGAGAAGATCATCAAAGCCATTCGTAGTGAGGACATGGGTACTCACCCTATCGTGATCTTCTACGATAGCTTGGCAGTGTCTCCCTCCAAGGCTGAGATGGATTCCGAGGGTTACGAGGGTAACAACATGCAAGGTGCGACTAGGGCCAAGCAGATAGGTGCAGCACTTCGTAAGCTTAACCCTACCTTGCGGCCAAATAACGTGGCTCTGGTTCTTGTGAATCAGATTAGAACAAAGGTCGGTGTCATGTATGGAGACCCCAGAACCTCTGCCGCAGGAGGCAATGCTCTTGAATATTATCTTGGAGTGAATCTAGAAACCTCAAAGACAGACCTAGTGGGTGATAAGGATAGTCCTACTGGGATTAGAGGTAAGGTCGTAAACAAGAAGAATAAGCTGATTGAGCCTTTCAAGACTTGTGAGTATGAGTTGATGTTCAACGAAGGTCTGAATCCCTACTATGGACTCTTGCCACACCTAGAACGCGACGGTATTGTAGAGCGTGGTGGATCCTGGTACACTGTCAAATCGACAGGTAAGAAATTCCAGTCTGCTCACCTCAAGGATCTTATTGAATCCGGTGATGAGGGAGTTGAACCTATTATTAATCTTCTAAATGAAGATTAGTATATACTATAATAACGTATGGCAATCGAAGATAGACTTAGCATCATCATTGACGAGGCGTTGAAAAAGCAGTTATCTAACAGTAACGATATAAACGCCCCGTTTATTGATATCGAGGACTACAAAAAGAAAACAGGCAAAAGATTTAGAATGACCAAAGCTCAACGTGAGTCTGGCCTTACACGAGAGCAAGCATTCCAGGAATTCATGGAAAATATGGTTGAAAAAGCATGAGTTTTATTCTTAAACGCATTGGGTTAATCATCTATGGTAATATATCAATATGGGAGTCGCTGGCAAATTTCGCCCTTTACGTCACACATCTCGATATCATTATCAAGCCTGTGGACTGGTCTATACCTTTTTATTTTTGGTATACAAACAAATTTATCAAAGGTAGCTACATCGCTAATCTTAAAACTAAACATGGGCAAGACATTTAGAAAAGAGAAAAGTTACGGACCCAGGCGTCCAAGACTAAATAGTCATAGAGATCTACCTGATTATCAAGATGACATCTTGGATGATGAGGACTTGTTTTATAACGACGAGGAATTATTAAATGGCAAACTACATTCTGAAGAACAAGATGTGGTCGGATCAGAAGATGAACCGACTCGTCAAGGAAATTAAAGACAACGCAAAGTCTGATCGTGATGCAGCACAACAGTTGTTTGAGGACTGTAAAGATGCAATGCAGGATCTAGGTCAGGCTCGTGTTAACTTTGATGATAACGGCAATCCAAATGTGGATGCGTTCACAAAAATTATAGCTGCATCTACTAACGCACTTGGTCAGATGGGCACCGCAAACGAAAAACTTCTCAAATTGGCACAGACCATGCAGAAGTATCAACTTAAAGAGATGGATTTAGAGGGTAAAGCTGGCCCATCTCAGCAGGAGTTGAATGGTTCACTATTTAGTAACTTAAATGCGATGCTCAACAAGGACAAAGATGCCTAGAAAGACTAACAGTATTAAAGCGTTCTCTGCCGAGTTAAACTCCATCATTCACGTTAAGCGTTTGACCGAGCGTCAAGGCAAAATCTTGTTTAATAAGTTGACAAAATTTATTAAGCAAACCGCCTCTGGTGAATTCGATTTCGTTAAGTATGTGAAGCTAGTCATCGCTGACTCGGTGACTACTGATGAGAAGAAAACTTTCATCTCAAGAATGGAGGAGGCTTCTAATGTAAAGGAGACAGTGAATGATCCTTTGCTGGAGTATAAGCTGTTGGGTGCCTACTACAGTGCCATTGTCGAATACTACCCAGACTTTAGAATAGAGTATGTATGCTATGAGATCAATGAAGTACTGCCTGAATCTTTCATCTTCGAAACTCTTGTTAATGATGCAAAAAAAGACGAAGAGTTTAAAAAGAAATTAGAAGAAAAGACAAACAAAAAGAAGAAGAAGAAAGAAAAGCCTCTAAGTTCTCTACAATCTATTGAATCTTTAGAGATTTTTTTAAAGAAAAATATCATAGGTCAGAACGAAGCCATTCGTGCAGTTCGCGATGCTGTGAAGCTTAAAGCTGCTGACTTTAGCACTCACATGAATCTTTTTTTTATTGGCAAGACGGGTCGTGGGAAGACTCAATTAGCTAGAAAGCTCGGCGAAAAATACTCAAAACATTTTTGGGTTATTAACTGTGCTGAGTTCACGAATGGACATGAAGTCAGCAGGCTTCTTGGCTCACCCCCTGGCTATATTGGGCACTCTGAAAGTTCTTTGATAAAGGAGAAAGCAGACAAATCTAACAGATGGACAATTGTATTTGATGAAATCGAAAAAGCACATCCCAAGCTATACAACATCCTGCTTAGTCTGCTGGATACAGGTACTCTTACTGATAATTCTGGCAATGAAATTGATCTCACAGACTCAATTTTTATTATGACATCGAATTGTGGTCTTAAAGATTTAAAGACTGAAGCTGTGGGATTTAGGAGTGGCATCAGTTCGGCTGGTGACAAGGAGCAGATCATGAAATCTATTGAGACTACTTTCTCACCTGAGTTTCGTGGTCGCGTTGATGAATTTGTTTTCTTTAACGATTTAACACAAGATGACATTAAAGAAATAGCTAAACTGGCTCTTGCAAAATATCCAATCAAAGCAACCCCAGAAATAGTTGATTACGTAATTAAACATGGTTATTCAGAAGAATTTGGAGCTAGAGATATTCAGCGCGTTCTTAAAAGACTCGTGGGCCTACCGCTTGCTGACGAAATCTTGGCTAATCGACAACCTGAGAACGGCACAGGTAAGTATGATGCAGAGGTTAGAGAAAATAAGTTAGAAATCATTAACACTTTTGGCGGCTCATCACTATAACTAAAACATGACATCTCAACAAACAGAACTCACTGCATATCTTATTGATGTGATGAGCCAGCTTAAAATATTACAGTCTCGTGCTTCAAGAAGAAACAAGACTAAAAAGTTTAAAGCCATAGCCTCCATGCTCACTATCACATGGAGTCGAGCCAATGCAACATACAACTATGTTAAAGCTGGCGGTCATGATGACTTCTCGGTGGTTATACAGCAGCAAATGTATGATCCCATTATTCAGTGGCTGGAGGGTGAGATTGCGTAAGCTTGCTGAGATAGGTAAATGCCAGTCTTGCGGAGACAAGGCTGAACTATACCTATACAACAAGGCTAAAACTTGCGCTACTTGTCTAGGAAGAGATGTTAGAGGAGTTACAAGACTAAGTATCTTAAAGAAGAATACAGGAAAGAAACATGAATTACGAAGACCTAGGAAAAGGAGTTGGTAAGTTAGTGGCTGAAAAGCAGGCTGCTTACGGGGATTCTTTTGGAAAAGCTCATAAGATTCTTAAGGTATTGTTCCCAGATGGGATTAAGCCTGAGCAATATTTAGATGTGCTTACTATTTGTAGGGTAGTTGACAAACTCTTTAGATTGGCAACAGACCCAACTTATGGTGATGAATCTCCTTGGCGAGATATCTGTGGATACAGCCTTCTTAGTATGGGTAAGGATGCACGCGAATCTTCTAGAGAAGAATCTATCAGATTAGATGAAAATTCGTAACGTCCTGTGCTATAATGTCTTACATGGTAGAATTAACTGATAAAGAGTGGGCTCTCTATGAGGAGCGTTATGGCAAGCTGATGCACACCATCGCTATGAAGATTTCTGGCGATGATACCATCGCCAGCCACGAAGATAACTATGCGGACTTGTGTATCGCTGCCCTTGAATCAATAGAGGGCTTTGAAAAGAAAACGGGAGAAAAGTTTAAGGCAGCTATAAATAATAAGCTTTTTGATCAGTATACCAAAACTGTTCTTTGGAATCGTAAGGCAAAGAAGGGAATCCCTCTTTCCAAGAAGATGGACTTTAGGAACAAGCATTATTCAATCGATCAAGACCATGCCAACGGGGAGACCCAGGGCTTACATGATAGAATTGAAGACTCAAGGGCTCAATACGGACTGTCTGCCATCGAATTAGAGGACTTCACCAATGAGCAGCCTGAAGATGTTAAGAAAGTGATCAACGCGATCATGGGTAACCCTGGAATTCTTTCAAAAGATGGTAGCCTTAATCACTCGGCGTTAAGAAGTAGCACCGGACTTTCAGTCCACTTCACTAACAAAGCGGTTAAAAAGCTTAGGCAGTCCATCAGGAGAGACTATGAGGTCTGAGCACTTAGAAGACATCATTAATAATGCTGTCCATAAAGTAGTGTGGGGAGATATGAAGCCCACAGAGTATGTGGCAGATTATGTGCATGGCACCATGCTTAGTCCTGAATGGGATGCTCTAGAAATGCTTCAATATGAGCTTATGGCTTTAAACATGCGTAAGCAATATGGCTTCGACCAACCTCCTGAACAGGATTGACTCCTACGTCCAAGCTCTCTTAGTTGATAACAAGGAGAGAATTTGGACCTGTGCCACTGAGATTGCAAATAAATTTAAATTGCAAGTTGTTGAAACCACTGGCAGCACACGAATTGTTTTAAAGAAAAAAGGGTCTCGCACCGTAATCAAGGTGGGTTATCCAAACCACAATAAGGCTGAATATGCTGCCTACAAAGCCCTAGAATGCTCTGTGTTGGGTGATCTCCTTGCTCCCTGCCTCGGAGTAAGCAGCGGAGGTTACGCTCTTGAGATGCAATTTATACCGCGTGCCTTCCCTCAAGCGAGAGGAGAATATTACTGGTTCAACTCAGACTTTTCAAAGATGCGGGATCGACTTGAAAGCCACTTCTCCTTCATTAAGGAGTATAATAATTACGCATGGGGCGCAGACTTTCACGAGGAGAACATGCGTGTTATGCGTAAAGGTAATGTAAAGATCATTGACTACAGCAACTTATTGGCTGACATGTTTTCTCGTAGATCTCAGACAACTGTGCAAGGAGCTATCAAAGGTGTTCTTAAGCTAAACTTCCCTAAGGTTAATATTCAACTGACGATGAAGGATCGTATCATCTCTTATCAGGATAATGACGTTTCTTACAAGGTTCCTGTTTATCCTCAACGATCAAAAGCTATAATCTAAGCATCACGGGGTGATAGCTCAGTTGGTTAGAGCAGGGGTCTTATATACCTCAGGTCCCAGGTTCAAGTCCTGGTCACCCTACCATGACAGTGTGGTGGAATTGGCATACACGACAGACTTAA
>CEUI01010710.1_pt1 | contig 24535 bp, 44 predicted proteins | sample 531411 | NCBI WGS metagenome assembly CEUI01 (sample SAMEA2622841, study PRJEB7988) | marine metagenome | isolation source: saline water (ENVO:00002010), including
AAGGTAGAAACAAGAACAGTTTTAGAAGGGGATAGAGACGGACAAATATTTCGTTTCTATGATGATTTTATTGGGGAATGTAAGATACATGTCTTAAGAAAAGACGGTACTGCAGCGGTAACATATACAATATACGAATGTTATCCAGTATCACTTGCACCAATAGAATTATCAATGGAAGAAGCAGATACACCATTAAAGTTTACTTATACAATGAATTATAAACACTGGACTGCAGATTATTCGGCTGCCATGGGTGATATTGAAATGAATCAGCCTATGGAAGGAAACTTCGAATTAAGTGGTCTAAATAAAGGTAGAAGAATTTTTGATGCAATCTTACAGGGACTTAAAGTTGCTGGAAGATTCAACAAGAAGGCGGGTGAACTCGGTAGGAAACTTGGTAGTTTCGATACTGCAATTACCCGTGGTAGTAATATTGCTAGAGACCTAGGGGTCGGTGCCAAGTATATTACTAATGAAAGAAGAGGCACATCAGGTGGTGGTAGTTAAACCATTCACCTTATAAAATGAGGATAGATTATGGCTTTACCAAAGCAGGCAACACCGAAGTATAAATGCATACTTCCAAGTGATGGCACTGAGGTTGAGTTTCGTCCCTTTCTTGTAAAAGAGCAAAAAGTATTAATGCTTGCTCAAGAGGAAGAAAGTGATGAGGCGATGTTAAAAGCAGTTCAGGAACTTATATCTTCTGTTACAGAAGGTAGGGTTAAAGCTAAAAGTTTACCTGTTATCGATATGGAATACTTATTCCTAAAGATAAGAAGTAAATCAGTAGGTGAAACTGCAAAACTGAAAGTGAGTTGTACTGACCCAAAATGTGAAGGGACAGGCGATGTAGTCGTTAACTTAGATGATGTAGAAGTAGTAGGAGATGCTCCTGAAAACAAAGTTATGATTAATGATGAAATAGGTGTGGAATTAAGATATCCAAGAATGAGTGATGTTGAAGCAACACAAGGTCTTGGAGAAGGTACTTCCACCATTGAAATGTTAAAGTTATGCATGGTTAATATTTTTGACCAAGAAGAAGTACACCGTGTATCTGATGCATCTACAAATGAATTAAATGAGTTTGTAGAAACATTAACAATGAATCAATTAGAATTGATTTCAGATTACTTTAACAGCATACCTGTGTTAGAACATGAGGTGCAAACGAAATGCGGTACTTGTGATAGGGAATTAACAACCTTGATAAAGGGTCTACAAAATTTTTTCTCGTAGCCCTTTCTCATGATAGTTTATTAAACTATTATAATACCAATTTTCAAATGATGCAACATCATAGATACTCCTTAGAGGAGTTAGATAATATGATGCCATGGGAAAGGGAAATATACATTAGGCTGTTACTTCAACATCTAGAAGAAGAGCGTGAGAGAGAAAGAGCTCAAAACGCAAAAATGAAAAGAAAATAGATTAGGAGTCAAAAATGGCAGACGAAAGATTTAGTGGAGACATGTCTCGAAATGAAGTCGAAATGGACTTATCAAAGTTTATGGAGATGATTCAAGAGAACGCTGCACTTAAAGATGAAATTCGTGACCTAAAAGCTAATGATACCGTTAACCCTTGGCAAAAATGGGTTCACCTTGCACGAACTATCGATGCATGGAGAATCTGGCCAAGAGCATTTTTAACCGTTTACATAGTATTGGTTTATTATGCTGCAATGTGGTTTATGGATTTAGAAGCACCTTCCATGGAACAATCAGGATTGATATCAATCTTAGTTGGAGCTGGAGCTGCTTGGTTTGGACTGTATGTTAACAGTGCAGCCAAAGAGCATGGTCAAATAGAATCAAACAAATAGAGGATAACAAATGGCAGAAGAAGCATTAAATATGACTTCCGAAGAACACCTTCAAACATTGAGGGATAATCCACCTGTAAAACCAAATCAAGAAGAACTTGATGAGGTTCAGTATGAGTCAGCAAAGGCTTCATACGATAGAGCAGTGGAACTTTGGGAAGCAGAAATTCAAAGAGTTGAAGCAGGAATAGAAAATCCTGAACTATTAACAGAAGAGGGATAATATAACCAATGGCCATTGGAGATATAACCAGTTCATTACAATCTGGCCTTGCAAAAGGAGCGACTACTCTTGGCGATGTCTTAGAGAAATCAGCAAAAGATACACAACAAGTAGGTAAAGAGTTTGTTGGTGAAGTAAAGTCACTAGGGCAGATATTCAAGGAATTTGATAGTGCAGTAACAGAATCTAAACCATATGACGCACTTAAAAAAGGTGCTGAAGCAAATATGGGTGCGATAAAAGATGCCTCAGATGGATTCTTTGAAGGTTTTAGTAATTTTGGAGATGCATGGAAATCAGAATCCATGTCAACGCTTCGTAAGATTAGAAAGACAAATGAGTCTACTGCAACAAGTTACGGCTCAATCTTTGGTGCCAGTTCTGAAGCAATAAAAGATTTAACTGGTGGTCTTATCGATATACAAGACTTAGTTGATGACGGAATGAAAATGGCCAAGGGAGCTATGACTTTAGTTAAGGCACCCTTCCAAGTGGCAAATACAGCAATAGCAAAAACAACAAAGTTCTTTACTGGTAAAGAAGTCAATCTTGGACAGAAGATGAGTGATTGGTGGAATGGTACTGAGGAAGAGGTCGATGGAGAAGTCAAAAAATCTAAGGGTATGAAAGGTAAACTCGGAGATATCATGGACAAATTCAGGGCCAGTTTCATAGGTTTTGCAAAAACCGCTGGAAAGGCAGTTGGTGGAGTCTTAAAGAAAGGTGCATTAATGTTGTGGAAAGGTTTATTAATGGTTGGAAGACAACTTCTTATGATAGGTGCAAGAATGTTGGCTGCAGTTGTTCCATTAATAGTTGCTGGTGTTATGTTTGTCGCAGGATTAATTGCATCTGCAGTTGCATTTATGATTTCTGCTGCGCCGATAATAGGTATTGCAGCTCTAATTACCTTGGCAGTCGCTGCATTCGTTATGGCAATTATGTGGGTAGTCAAAAACTTTGACGATATTAAAACATTTATCACTGATAAGATTACTGCAATGAAAGATAAACTTTGGGGTGTTGTTGACAATATTGTCAGCACCTTCACAAATATATTTCAGAGCATATCCGATGGTATTAGAGGAAAAATATTAAGTCTAAAATCAACCTTTGTAGATTTAAGTGCAGAAGAGCAAGCAGAACTAGATGCCATTAACGCAAGGAAGAAAGCAAAAGAAGATGCTAAGAAACGAAAGAAAGCGATAGAAGACGAAACTAAGAAGAGAGCTCTGGCAGAACTAGCTTGGATGGAAAAAGAAGGTCAACTAGAAGGCATGAGTAAGAGAGAAAAACTTGCCAAGCTTACGGAACTTGCAAAAAAACATAAGGAAACTGTTGAGGCAGAATTTGCAGCTGAAGATGAAAAGGCAGCTTATGAAGCACAAACTACGGAAGAACTTCTTAACGAAAGAAAAGCTGCTGCAGAACTAGAAAAAGAAAAACTTGCAGAAGAAAAAGAATGGGCCGAACAAGGTAGAGAAGTGGAGCGACAGAGAAATGCAATCGATGCTCAAGTTAGAAAAGAAGCAGAGAACTGGCAGGTTAGTTCAACTATAACAGAAGATGGAGTAACAAGAGATAATTCAGAAGAAGAGAAAGAAAGACTAATTCAAAAAGAAATTCAAAGACGACAAGACATGAGGGAAGTCAATGATGAAGAATTACGACTTATTAATGAAGCAGAAACCGAGGCAGGAAATGAAGCCTTCATCGCAAAACAAAGACAAATAAGAGCTCAAGAACACTTAGATAAAAGAGACGATTATGTTGAAGCTAGAGTTCTAACCGAAGCAGAAAAAGAACAAATCGGTGCAGATACGATGGGTATGTCTCTAGAAGAATATAGAGCTGCTGCAGCAAGAGATGACCAAAAGTCTGAGGACTTTCTTGATGGTGGTGATGAATACACCGCGGAATTGGATTATAAAGCAATTAGAGCTGCACAAGACAGAGCAGCAGGTGATAGAATTAAAGACGCTGGTGATGCAGTTAAAACTGAACAAGCAGAAGCTGCACAAATGGGGCCTCCAGCACCATCACCTTCTAATGTAAATACAGTTCAACAAAACAATGTTAGTAACACCGTAACTAGAACTTCCGACCCAGCACCATTCAATCCTGAACCTTCTGCAAGGATTATGGGTGTAAATGTTTCCCAAGGCGCTTAAGCCTCTTACGATTATATTTTGTTTTATCTTTATGGACTTGAGTAAGTCCATGTTTAGGCGTTTTCTTATGAGACTTTAGTTCAACCCAAAGGGCCCCACTTTCGTCTTTCCAAGGCGAGTGCTTCTTTCTTTGCTTGGATTTTCCTTCTCCTCGCAATATCTTGATTTTTTTTATGTCTCTTTTGATTCGGTTTGACATAGTATTCTCTTTCTCTACACTCTTGTATAATTCCAGCTCTCTCTACTTGCTTCTTAAATCTGCGTAACATTCTATCGAATGGTTCTACATTTTTACTCTTAGGGTGTTTTCTTGGTCTTACACTTGGCATATTAACTAAAAAACTTTTCTAATGATTCCTCTTTATTTCTAATTTTGTTGGAAGTTGGTACTAACTCTCCTTCCTTTCTAAACACTAGAACATACTCATGTACTTTGCTAGTGTATCTCTTACTTGCACATTTACCCATTTGTAAAGCTGCAAATATTGTATCGTTCTTCATTACAATTATATCGTGTAACTTGAGTCCTGATTGAGTAAACATATTTATACAATCTGAATGGAACGGTATATACTCACCACCACTTCTCCAATCACCACATACCCATACACAAAACCCGCCTGGCACTAAAACTCTTTCTATGTTATCTGCACATACTTGTATTCTATCACAGAATTTTCTATATCCTCTTATATCAGATAACTGACCTTCTGCACTTTCGTATTTCTCTATGTCGCCATACGGTGGACAAGTCATAACTAAGTTTGCACAATCGTCACCAGTGTCTTTCATTTCACAACCGTCACCTTCTATAATATCATACCAACCGTCAAAAGAATGTCGTGACATTTCCTCTTTAACTTTACTTACAGTTGTTGGTGATACATCATAACCAACATATTCCCTTCCTAATGAAGCAGATATAAATGCACGAGTCATTCTGCCTGCAAAAGGGTCAACGATTGTATCTCCTACCATACTCCAATAATGTATAATGTTCTCACATAATCCAGCATGGAACTCAGACATCATTAAACCGTTTGGAAGACGAGGACATTCACCTCTCTTCTCTTCGTATGCAGTTAAGTATGCGTCTGACCAGTTGTTCTTTGAAGATTTAGTTGGTGTGATTACACTCAAAGGTGTCCAACCAAATTGGTCTACCACTCTTTCATTCTCGTTGAATGGAAGAATATTTTTGTAGTATTCACTCTTCATAATTAAATAAGTGTTAAGTCACCCCACGCCTTACAGCACTCCCGTTCTTAACCAATAGACCCGCAGTGTTTTTGCTGTCTACTTTGCCCTTACTTGGTGCCCCCATTTCATTCCACGGCCCAAGTGAATAGTCGAACTGTTTCACATAATTCATCATTATATCTTACGACTATCCCAAAATCGAAATTAACTATCGGAAGCTAATTTCTTGAAGTAATCCATGGCATCGTCACCACTCTCACCGACTGATGCATCTGCAGCTTGGATTACAGGTTCATCTGCAACAGACTCTTTATTAACATCTGCCCAAGGCACTTCGTCTTGGTCTTCTGCAATAGATTCTGCTGTAGAATTACTGACACCACCAGTTAATCCTAAAACTCTATCAAGTTTTGTTTTCAACTCTTCATAAGTTTTAAATTCACTTGGTGCAATTATATCTGATAACGAATGAACAGAAGTATATATATCATTCAACTGATTTTCGTCCTCAAATAATGGTGCAGCTGAATCAAATTCAGACTTGTCGTAGTTCCAATAACCATCGACTTTTCTGATTTTAATCTTAAAGTTTGCACCCTCTTTTCTCAAGTCAAAAGGATTGATAGCAGCTTCGTCCTCAAATGCTGGACTAATTGCTTCCTTTAACTGTTCAAAGATTTTTTTACCGTATCTGTAAAGGAATACTTTACCTTCATTGTCGGGATTCTTAGGGTCAGAAACAACATAAACATTTGACACATAGTGAAGTCTACGCTTCTGTCTTCGTGCAATTTCTTTATTTGCTTCTATCCCAGTGTTCCACAATGTAGTATTGTATTCGGACACAGGGTCTTGTTTATTAAGAGTCGTTAAAGACTTCTCAATATACCAACCGCCTGGCCCTTGAAAGCCATGATCCCAGTATGAGACCCAAGGCATTTCTTCACCTTCGGGGGTAGGTAGGAAACGGATTATTGCAAACCCATTACCACTCTTATCGAGTTCGGGTTTCCAAAATCTGTCATCGGAATAGGACTTTTTTTCGCCTTGTGAAGGTGACGCAGATTCCATTGCTGCGCGTAATTTATCTAATGATGTTGACATAGTATCTCCTTGTATCGCATCGTATTTAGCATTTTATCTAAAGGTAAAAAGAGAACTTTCTCCTAATACCCACTTATCCTTACTATTTTCGTAATAAGTAAGTTCATTATAAACGATTTCTTGTTCTTTGTCTAGAGGGTTTTTGAAATAAACCTTCACATCATTAAACAAGTCATCTTTCAATAAAGAAACAAACTGGTGCTTCTGTATAGTAAACACTGCATGTTCCTCAGTATATTTATCAGCGTAAGAGCTGATAGCTAATCCTTCTAAGGCATTATTATAATCTTGGATATTAGGGTCTAATGCATCAAACCCTACTAAAGTAATATCTTTATATCCTTGATAAGCTGCATATCCTAATGCACTTATACCACAAAAGGTGTTCTTGAGCTTCTCATTATTATACATAATAATGTTCTCATTAGGGGGGACTATATTATAGCAGGTAAAGTACACCTCTTCCCCATGACCTTGAACAATAAAATGAGTGTCGGACTCGGAACGGTTCGTTATTATCTTACTCCCCATACTTGCATACATTCCTAATAGTTGGTCGTAGTGTTCTATCTCCATTGCACTATACCAGTCACCCATAGCAATCGGACAGTGTTCTAGTATACCTTTTTCTATTGCGTCATGTTGGACGGGAATATCTAAACAGAAAAGAATACTAGGATAGACTCCTTCTGTATAAATTGCATTACAACCCCACCACTCACAACCATAAGCTTCGAACTGATTCATATCATACTGTTTTCTGCTTGGGCCGTTTCCTACTATGTAGAGCATAATTCTATTAACTTAGTTTTGTATTCTTGTTGTGGATATGAAAGGAACGCTTTATATTTGTTTAACTTGATATGCACTTCGGGATATACAACCTTTTCTTGTATGAGTCTTTCCCAGTCTTTACTGAATCCAATAATCTCGTCCATAATACAAAGTGTCTCTAAACTTATCTCTTTACCTAGATAAGCTTTAAGTAGTCTAGGGTGTTGACCATTAGTTACCTTAAGTAATGTATCTATTTTAAACTTTCTGACTTGGTCGGATACTTCTGTCTCAAACATGTATGTAAGTTTCTGTTGTCTCTTCTTCCATTCCTTGTATCGTTTATCAGCTTCGTTCTCTAGTAAGTCTCCAGCCCATAAGTCTTTTACAGATAGATTTGCAATATAAAAATCTTGCAAGTCTTGTTTATACTTCTTATACAGTTTGCCGAAGTGATACTTATCTCTTCGTTTACCAAATGAATTGATATCTGCTTTTACTTTACCGTTGTATTTAATAAAGTTATAGTCGTTAGAATAGAAGTGTAACTTTATACCAAGATATAAAGTGTATGCATCATATCCTTCACGACTTGTCATTACTTAACTAACTTTATGTTAGTTGTTGCCTCGGTATGAGACTTAGCGACTCCTTCGTTTGTTGGAACTACAAATACTACATTGTTGAATACGACTTCTTCGGGAGCCTCTTCACCTGTTACTGCAATACCATGAGCAAAACCCATTCCTCGTTCTGTCTGTATTACCATTCTTGGTTTCTTGAGAACCACATTAGAATCTTCCAATGATTCTAGTATACCAACATACTCACCACTTATTGTGACGACTGAAACTATATCACCTTTTTCCATTATTTTTTCTCCGTAAAGAATCCAGCCAATGTTGACTGACTTCTTGTATGACGATTAATCATGTTGAGTTGTTCTGCTTCAGCTTGCAGCTTCTCTTTGAGAGGTGCAGATATTAATCTCTTTGCACTCTCTGGCTCAACTTTATTAACCTCACATATTTTTATTATCGCTGACATTATGTCGGTCTTACCTTTACCTTTCGAAAGTAATCTCTCGACTTGTTCACTAAATTCTTTTCTTGTTATCACTTAAACTCCATATAAGTTTTTATACTGTTCTCTCAGTTGCCATAGTTGTTCCACATAGTCTTGAGGGTCACATAAAAACATTTGAAATGAATTAGACCCCTCTACTGCAACAAGTGCCATGCATTCTTCTATCTCATGACCAGTTAATTCCTCAACCATGATTGAATATGCAGTCATTTGTAGATACCAAGGTTCCGCCATGTATTCTTCTTTCGGTTTTGCACTTGATTTAAAATCAATGATACAAAGTTTACCGTCCCACATTCCAACACAATCTACTCGTCCAGCCATTTTAAGATTGGTCGAATACATTGGAGCTTCTAAAGCCATAGGAACTATTTCATCAAGTATTGGTCGTACTGAACGGAACATTCCTTCTTGAAGGATATTCTCAAACTCGATAAATTCTTTTTCTTTTTTTAAGTAGTCTTCTACATGTTGGTGAAATAGAGTCCCTCTCTTTGCAGCCATGGTTGATACCTTATTGGCTTCTTCTTCCCCGACTCTATCTCTCCAAAGTTTAATTTGGTCTCTTGTTTTAAGACCAACTACTGTTGTAACACTAGGATATGCTTCTCCAGCACTATCTATATAATGTCGCTTACCGTCTATCTCCTCAGTCTTGAGGTCTAAGTGTTCTAATTCGGTAATGTCTAATAGGGTAGTTCTCACTTGTGTCATATTATAATTCTACTATGTTTTTGTCTGTATGTCCATATGTTTTTTAATTGTCCTAACAGACTTCTCTCTTTTGATATCTTTACTTCCGTGTCTCTCATGAACATTTGAGCCTGGATGCGCGTCACCAATCTTATTCAGAACATCTTTAAATCCACTATCTATCTTCACACGGTCACCATGACCACCTACAATATTCGGTGCGCTGATTATCTGTTTTATGTTGGGATTCTTTTTTAACCACTCTTCTTTATCGGATATGGTCATCATCATTTCAAAGACTTCACCAGTTTCAGTGTTTTCAAATTCATATAAAGGCATAACTGTATTTATAGAAAGATACTTACACCTATTAACCAAGGTGTTAGTAAGACTAAAATGAATAATGCATATAACCCATAGAGAAGTTTCTCTAGACGGTCAAATGCTTTATCTCTCTCATCAAACCTTTTGTTGATATCGTAATTTAATCTTTGAAGTATATCTTCGTTGTTTATCATAATAATATTATACCATTAAGTTAGAAAGTTGGGAAGGCCATTTGTGTAATCATAGGAAAATCAAAGTGCCAGATAACTGCAAAGAATAGATATAACAGTGCAGCCGTACCTATCCTCATTCTCATTACTTTCCAAAATACACAAACTACCAATAATATAAAAACAAAAGTCATATCGAATATAAACATTCTAGGTTGGTCAAGTGCATCAAGACTAGAAAGAATCGTCAACGATTGGTTCGTGGGTTGCATAGTTAAATCCTAAATTCTTTTTATATGGGTCTGTTCCTATTCCAACATATCTTAAACCGCTCTGTACTACATGTGGTGCAACATGGTCTAAGTATCTATCAACCCATTTGTTAAATGTGTTGCAATACTCTTCAACCTCTTCATATGTTCCATAAACAAATTCAGAAAAGCTACCGTCACTATTTAATACCTTTGCAAATTCCATTTTATCAATACCGCCAGTCTTCGGTGGTCTTATACCAAAATCAAATTCTTCTTGTTTCATTTACCTATGTCTTCAATAGAGTCTTTACCTATCACTTGGTAAGCACCCTTATTATACGCTGGTGCAATCGTGTACTGGGAAGAGATTTTTCTTTTCTCTTCTTCCCACTCGTGATTCAATGTACCGTGACCGTCACCTCTTTTTGATTCCAAAGAAGGAATCCTTCTCTGTTTCTCATATTCATAATTACCATCTCTATTCCAAGCTGCTAGGTCTTTTAACCTTTTCACTTCTTTATCGATTTTCTTTTTTGAAAGACTGTTTGTCTTTCTTCTCTTTCCACTTGGGCCATATCTGAGAGACCCACTCATATTAATCATTCCCATTACTTATAAAATATATGATTGTTTATCTGAACAGTCTCATTCAAATGTTGAGACCAATAAGGCAGAATGTAATCTGCATGATACCATAACGCACCTTCGGTTAAATCGAATGGTGGGTTTTCTAAAAAATTGTTAGCAATCTGATAGGAAGAAATCCAAGTCTTACTATCTTTTGGGTCGTCTGACTTACCGTCACAATACCAACTGAATTGACAACGGCCATACTTAGGAACCTGTTCACCTTTCCAGTTCTCCCTGTATTCTGCTTGGAATATAACATCACAAACATTGTTAGGAAACTGGTGTGACTCGACTCTATTCATTACTACATTTGCAACTGCAATTTTTCCAGCGAGTGGCTGGTTTCCAGCTTCAAAATAAATGTTTTGTGCAAGACAAAAAGCTTCTCCGTTTTCGTCTGACGCATGAGCTGGTGCAGCCCACATACCAATGCAAAATCCTAAAACGAAAATGCATAGGTACTTCATACCTTGACTATCTTTATGCATAAAAAGTAATCTCCTTAAAATAATCAGCATTAAAATTGTGATTATATTTTTTACTAAGTCTCTTAACGGCTGCATTTGCACCGAAGAGTTTATAAACCAAGTAGTCTATTATAGACGCTTGGACATTCATTCGTTCACCATAATTACTTCGGGTTGGCCCACCAATAAAATTTGCAACTATTCTCATATTATACCTAATGTAATTAATGCAATAACAATTATTTCATCAATTAACATCACTCCTATTAAAAGTTTCATTAATAATAATTTCATAATAAATCATCTCCATTATACCATACTGCCAAAGACGATTCCACTAAATGTGAATACAATAGCAAATTGATATATTCTAAAGCCAATTGGTATTTCAATTCTAAAGAGTTCTTTAGTTCTTTTAACCCAAGGCTCGTTATCCCAATTATTAGTATTCATTATACTACCTCGTAAATTTTCTCTTCACGATTCCATTGTGTATTGAGTTTGTTATATTCTTCATGAGTAATCCACCCATGACCTTTCACATGTTTTAGGTCTTCTACAGAAACTTTATATCTTTGACCCAAAGTGTCTTCAAGATATATTGTTTTTGTAAGTGGCCCACATGCATAATTTGATTCACCGTAGTTGACTTTACCCACATTTTTAATTAGTGGTTCCAACGGTGTTCTGAAAAAGTGGTGATTAAGTTTAGGTTCTTTCTCACACTCTTTGAGATTTTGAGCAATCTCGTAACTTATATAATCTGTATAAACTGCCATAACTTACCACCCACTCGTGTGGTGAGCATATTCGTCTGGGCAATTAACTTCACCACAAACACATTCACCTTCTTTCTTATTTGCTTCCTCTTCTAGAGTAGCATAATAATCGGCTTTTGCATCTAGGTGAGCTTGTTCAGTTTCAGATAGATTATTGTATTCTTTTCCTACTGTCATAGTCTCTCCTTTTATTATTTTTCTCATCATGTTACTATTATAATAAAAAGCTTGAGGCATTGTCAAGGCCTATTCCAAAATTCTTTTTCCCAAATTAGAGGAATGGGTTTACCTTGTCTCCTCTCTTCATTGACTATGAATCCAACATAGGCAAAGATACCCATTACTATTGTTAATAATATTGCAATTATTTCCATGGTAATCTCCCAATTAACTGGTGGGGGGGTTCCACTTTACACGCAATGTCATGTAAAAGTTGTGGACTTGGTGTTGTTTCGGAACCCTTATCCCTTACCCGAGCCTTTCGACCCCTATTAATATACTATTATACCATTGATACGGCCTTATAGTCAAGGCCATATTTGTTTAAATAATAGGTAACTGCCTTTGCCTCATTTGTGCTTAATTCCTTTAAGGACTTAAGACCATAGGTGGTTCCTATCGTAACTAACTTGTTTCCAGCAGTAACCGCTGCATTCCACATTTCGTCATTCTTAGGATAGAGTTTATTTAACTCACATAATGTAATTAAATTCCTACCCATTCGAACTATCTTTTCCTCTCTGCCATTTGCAAAATTTTCATATAAGCTCATGTACTTCTCCATTATTAAAGTATAGTACATTATATGAAAAAGCCTAGGGCAGTGTAAAGTGGGTTTTTATAATCCGGCTTGGATTTTATCGAGTTCGAGTATTTTCTTGTTTATGATATCTACACGGTTAGGCCAATAGATATAGTCTTTATCTGAATCCTTCGCTAGATTCTCCAACAAAGGTCTGATAAAGTCGTCAAGTTTTTCAATGACAGCATTTGCTTCGTTTGTGCTACTGGAAATCTTAGTATCTACTGCTGACAGCTCATCGGCGTCTAATGCAGTAAATCCAAAATCGTTGTATTCTATTTCTGACATATTAGTATTTATATGACCTATTCGCTCTTCTTAAGAAAATTATTGAAGTCTTCTTCTATCTCTTTTAGTTCTTCTTTCTCTTTCTGAACCCCAATATAGTTTGCTTGGTGTTGTAAAGTTATCTCACTCATTACGGGATTGTCACAATAATAGTTAAAGATAATGTCTTTAAGACACATTGTTATATCGTCATATGTCAATGAAGGCAATTCTTTATGTTCTATTAGTCCAAGGTTAAGTAATATTATACCACATTTTTTATTACTGTTGTAAGTGAGGTTGTCAGCTAAATGGTTCAGTGCAGCTTTCTCAGCTGCATACAAATAACCTTTAGAGATATTTGGTTTGTATGCTCTACTGGATATGTTAATAATAAGTTTACTTTCATCGTCCTTCCAGTTCTCATATGCTTCGTTTAATAATTTAACCTGACTAAAATCAACCGCTGCATTGTTAATAAAGAAATCAAAATGTCTCCATGGGATATCTGAGTCAACTCTGCATGTCTCAAGGTCTATCTTCTCTCTAACGATACTACCATGTAAATCTTCTATGATTGCTCCAGCTAGTTTACTACTTCCTGTTATTAGGCCTTTCATAATACTCCTTAATTAAATCAAAGGACGGTTTCCCAAATAGAGAACCGTCAACACTACACTTGTTACAAGGTGACATACTTCTATCACCTCTCATTAATTTCTTTCTTATCTTTGTCATGGGTTTAGAAAACCATACCTCATGTAAACTCTGTTGTAACAGATTTCCGACCACATGTTCTCTTCCCCAATCATTACTACAAAACAAGACATCTCCATTCCAATCCACAAAAAGCTTATAAAAAGGATAATGGCAAGGCTTACCTTGGAGACTCTTGATGTCTGTTTCTTCGATTCCAACCCAGTCAATTACACCACTCCTATTGTTTAATATTAATCCGTGTTTCTCAAAATCACCCCAGTGCATTCGGTATTTGTATTTGTCTTTCCATGGTTTCATTATCTTATCGAAATGTTCCATTTGCTCTGGGCCGTCATATAGATTTATATAGAGTAAATCTAAACCATTCTTAAATAACTTCTCTGCATATTCTTCTGTAAGTTTATCACCATTTGTATTACACTCTAGGGTTGCGTCTGGCAACCACATTCTAAATCTAAAAACTATACTATGAAAATCGGGATTGAGTAAGTTCTCTCCAAATCCACTAAAGGATATTTTACCATTATAATCATTTCTACCTAATTCCTTTGCAATGATTTCAGCACCTTTAGTCGTGAGGTGCAAGTTCCTATTGGGAAATACTCTTGGGTCGTGCCTCGGACAAAAGACGCATGTACGATTACACAACTCAGTAGTATTGATTTCAACAGTAAGTATCGAGCTGAGTTCATCTAAATCACTTTGTTTTGACCAGTGTTTCTTTTCTTGTTCTCTTCTGTGTTCGAGAAAATCATATTGGTCAACCGCGGTAATTGGAATGTTTAAGTTCAATGTGTCTTTCTTCATTTTCGGTTTCGTGAATATAGTTCCACTCTATCTTATCTCCTACTGACCATTGTGGAACAAAGTCTAGAGGCAATAGGGTATAAACATTATCTACCTCTTCAAATAGATTATCTGACTTAGGGTCTCCACCTTTCTTGGCAAACATTACTGGTGCATAATAGACATAGGTATCCTCTTCTACATTCAAAGGTAGTTTTGAAAAAAGTAATTTATAATCTTCACGGTATACTCTAAAGTATTCATTCCACCTAAACCCAACCTTGTTTCCCATATCATTTGGAATATCAAAACGCAGTATTGCCTCACAATCGTGAGGATACTGTTCGTTATAAAGTCGTGATTGGTCTTCTAGTTTGTGTGAGCGGACAGTGTTATGACTTGAAGTATCCACCGTCTCGCGCATCGGAACCAGTCGTGGTCGGTGTGTCATTTTCTTCCTCTGTCGCACTTACAAATTCACCACTTGCTTGTAAGTCACTAATCATTTCTTCTACTGATGTTAAGAAACCAGCTATCATTTCAGACTTAGTTTGTTTTGTATTAACACTATCAAAACCTAACTTTAAAGCTTCTGCTTTGATTTTAGACTTGGTCATTCCTTTAAGTTCTGACTCAGTAGGGACAATAATTTCTTCTGTCTCTTCTTCGGGAACACTAAAGTCATTAATATTTTCTTCGGGAATAACTCTAACCTTTTTCTTCAATTCTTCTTCTATTACAGCTGGTGAATTAGAATCTGAGATTACTGGTTTGTTATCGTCCCAACTTTCCATAGGGTCTGATGGTGGTAACTCAACTCTCTTTGCAGCTTCTAAATCATCTGACTCGTCATGTTCAGTAGTATCAAACTCTGCTGTAGGTGAACCGTTTGCATCGTATCCAATAGGTTCTAACTCGTCTTGTAATTTTTGTGATTCAGTTCTGTTATCAGCATCGGGAACTGAGAAAGCTTCTCCAGCGTTAACTGGGTCATAGTGTTCTCCAGTGTTACCGTTCTGACCTATTGCGTCCATTCGTTTCTCATCTTCTATAGTCCATAGTTGTTCTGTATGAGATTGAGGAACTTGGTCTGCAAGTTCTACATTAGATTTCTGTTCAACCTTTTCTACCTCTTCTTTGAATTCGTCTGTTCCTTTTGAATCTAAAGGAACCTCTAGAACAAATGGTTCAACTTCAGCATGAGGTGCTAAGTCTTGAGGGTATTTGGTTTGTGCGTCTAGGTCTGCATGTCGTTTTGGTTCAGGGTTCTTTGCTCTGGCAGCTTCGAATGCTCTAGAGGTAGTTGTTTGTTCGGGATACTTTTCGTCCAACAACTGTTTAAGAGTCTTCTGTTGTTCTTGGTCTAATGGTTGTGCAGACTCACCTTCTTGTAAACCAACCTTTCCGTCACCGTCTAGGTCAATACTAATACCATGTGATGCAAGGACAGCTTCTAGTTGTCTTGCTTTCTCTTCTGCATCTTTCCTTCGTTTCCTTTCTGCATTACGAGCGTCTTGAAGGTCTTGTTCCCTTCTTGCAAGTTCCATTTGTTTTTGTTGATTATGCTGTTCGGTAAGTTGTGCAATTCTTCTTTGAGCTGAATCAACTTGGTTCTTATATTCGTCTAACCCTTCTTGTAATTCATTTCGTATAGTAACGAATGCATCAAGGTCTTCTATCTTTGTAGGATTCTGTAATGCTTGTTGCATTAGAATCTGTGAGAACTGAGCAACTGCTGGGGTTATGTTAACCTTGAAGTTAGCGAGTCTTTCTTGAAGACGCTCTAGTTCTGTTAATTCGGGTTTGGGTGTTGCAAAAGTTGAAGACTCAACTTCTGTATTCAATTTCTCTTCTGCCATAATATTTTAAACTCCATGGAGCCCTGCACGACTATGATATTCTTTACACACTGCATGAAAACCACTGTGTACTTTTCTATGTATAGTCTCGGAGGACTTACTTATATTTAGTTAATCGTAATGTCGGGGAAGGCTTTTTCTACAATGCTTTTAGTAACATTTTTGAATGGCCATTTACCGTCTTTTACGAGTTCCATTAATTCGGCTTCCTTACTAGGAATACCTTCTAATAATTCAATCCACATTGTCTCTCTTCGAGTTTGTGGAACTTCTTCGGTCACGAAGTATCTAAACTTCTTGTGCTCGAATCTCAATGAAGTTTCAGCTAAGTCTGACTCAGGAGCTTGATTAACATTGTATGGTGTCTCACCCTCAGGCAATGTACTATTAATAGTTGAATCAAAGTTCCACATCAAGACTTTCTTCACTGCATTGTTTCTATCGTTAAACACTCTAATACCATGTGCAGCTTTATCTTCGTCTTCTTGTGCAACTATATCTGCCTGACAAAGAATCTCATACACATCTGCATTATGTGTTAAGTTAATTCTCTCTGTAACTAACTCCATAACTGGTTTATTTGGAGAGCCCTTTGGTCTACCTCTCCCTCTTTTCTTTTCCGTCATAATGTAAAATCCTCTACATGATTTAGTAACTCATTTAATCTATGAGTTCTCAAGTAGTCGAATACTTTACCTTCCACTGGCTTAGCACTCTCGTACTCTTTTAATATTCTATCTCCCACATCTTGTGGAATGAAATCAAAGTCTATTAAAGTTTGATTTCTTAAATAGTTCCTATAGTATTTATCGTCCGCTTTAATTGTTATTCTGAGATACTTCTCTAGTATCGGTTTCCTTAGCGGAGTCTGTCTTATTCCTTCGTCCAAACAATTATCATTAGATAGTATGTTCGGTATCCCGTCTGCCTTGTCACCCTTTAATATATGTTCCTTTAAGAACTCTTGTGGGTCTTCGGGTTCAACAAACTTATTTAAATTCGGTGACCACTGTTTAACATTGTCATATCTTTGTAATTGCTGAAAGTCTTTATCACCACTTACAATTAAAACTGGTTTCTCATTATCTAATATATATGCATGTTGTGTTAGAACTGCAATGATATCGTCTGCCTCACAACCTTCCACAAACATGTACTTGTATGGAAAGTTATCTTTGATTTCCATTTTAACCTTATGCAAGGTGTCAAAGATTAAGGGCCAGTCTTTATCGTCCTTCTCTCTAGACTTCTTTCTGTTTGCTTTATACAATGGAAAGAAATCTCTTCTCCATGGATTAGCTGCATCAGTACATAATACAATCTGTCCATACTCTTCGGAATATCTTTTCTGATAATTCCTTACTGAATTCAGAATCATATGTCTTAACATATCTTCTGATATTTCACCATCGGTCACTTTTAACTGTGCCATCAGACCAGCAATTATGGTCTGAGTAAAGTCTATTAATATCATTTAATCACTTTTATTAATAATGTATTTTTGGTAATTAAGTCGTTTCCGTCTTTCTCTTTGCTTCTTGGAATCTCGTCCAAGAATCTAGAAGCAATAATATTACCACCTTTATATAGTCTATCAAGCAAATCCAAATCTGTCAAGGTCTTTTCTCGACATTCATCATATCCAATAATACGAGAACCTTTAACAGATAAGTGTCCTTCAAACTTAGTTAGTTTCTTACTTGAAGTATTGTAGGTGAATAACATTCTTGCTCTAGGAATGTCTTCGGGGTTAATTGATTGGTAGGTGTGTTCTTCTTCTTTATAGTTATCTAAGAATGGTAACTTCTTAACTAACTGAGCTGGAGTTTTAATTCTGACTTTACGAACTGGTTTGTATTCTTCACAATACTTTTCTATATCAGACTCTAATCCATTTAGGAACTTTAATGCATACTTCTTTTGATTCTTATTAAGGAATGAATATGCTTCGTCTAACTGTTCACACTTCTCTTCATTCTTTATTTCGAATTGCATTTCTTCTGTGAACCCTTTCATGTATTGGACTACTCTTGAACTGTAACCAATTTGTTTGAGATACTTATACATGGAAAATGGATTCTTTCTTTTATCCATTACCTTATCAATCTCAAGCTCAACCAAGTCTAAAGCGTCAAGAGCTTTCAATCTCATTCTATCTTGGATTGTTGTATTAGTTTTGGTCTTCGTCTGTGTCGTCATGTTTATTAGTCAATAAGAACTTCCTTGAAGGATTAATCATTAAGTTAGCTCTTTTCATAAAATCTCTATTTGCCAAAAAGGGAATCTTTCCTCTTTGGTCTAAACTTACTTCTTGCTCATATATAGTATTTAAGAAGTTTAACTCAAGTTTGACTACAGGTCTTTCTTCTGCTGGTTTGATTAGAGTCAACATTCTCTGTAGAGGAACCTTATGTGTTTTACCATTTCGTTTGTAGTGAACAACCTTCCCTTTGACCTCGTAGGAGTCGGCGTGTAAGGCACATGCTTGTGCGCTGTTACCTGTATCCAGCTTAACAGTCATCGTCTCTCCAGCGACCTCTATGGTCTCTAGAACACCACATTCCGTAGCACTCTTTCTCCATATCTCTCGGTCTAGATAATCTTTAAGAATTATTTCACATACTTCTTCACCTAACACTTGGGATATTCCTTGTGTACCAGGCGAATGGTTAACCTCTAACATGAATGGTTCGTCCTTCTCTCTATCCCCTGCTGGAATAAAGTCGACTCCTACCCATTGACCACCAACTGCTTTTGCAGCTCGTAAACATGCTTCCTGTTCGATATCGGTTAGTTCAATCTCTTCGGCGTCTGCACCTTGAGATATATTTGAACGAAAATCGTCAATGATTTTTTTCCTCTTCATTGCACCAATGATTTTCTTATTGTTAATCATGACACGGACATCAAACTCCATGTCTTTATACTCTTGCAAAAGGATATCACATGTCGGGTCAATCTTATAGACAAGACTAACGGTAGACTGTAGTGACCTTTCAGTTTCTACTAAAAGAACTCCTACACCTTTTGCACCTTGTAGTGTTTTTAACACCATAGGGAATTCATTATCTAATTGGTCAGCTGCACGCTGAACAGTTTCATTATCTTCATTTGGAATCAATACAGTCCTAGGTTGGTTCATACCAATCTCTTGAAGTCGTAGATAAGTTCTAAACTTATCGGAACAAACTTCAATACACTCTCTAGAGTTTACAACTGGAAAACCATATCGTTCTATCTGTGAGATTAAATCAAGGTATGAATCTTTAGATACTACTGCACCTCTTACTATGATAACGGTATCAGCGTCCATAACGAATCCTTTATCATCGTCTGCATTATGGATTGTGATTACTCCGTCATCACTTCGGTTAAGATATGCACCATTGATTTTACATGAGTAAACCTTCATGCCCATTTCTTTGGCAATGTTATATAATTTAGAAGAAGTAGACTTAGGTTTTTCTGTTGTAGGTTTGTCTTTATTCTTCTTAATCTTTTTAACCATGCGTCTCTCAGCGATAACAACTAACCTATACGGTTTGTCATTACGCTTCGCCTCAGTAATGAGTTCGTTGAAAGACTTCATGTTTTTATTCCTCATGGTTATAGTGCAACTATATTACCAGCTACACTAATCCTTTTCTTCTCTTCTTCATAGTGTGGATAGACCATATGTTGTAACCAGCTGGGAAACATTATAATGTCTCCTTCTTCTGGCCAGTGAGTGAAATTAACCCAGTTAAGATATGACTCTTCACCATACTTAAGTTCCAAGTGTCCAGCCAATTCTGAACTTCTTGCATTGTCATATTTGTTATTTATGGTTTCGACTCGGTTTAACTCGTTTTTAATATAGATTACAAAGGATAACATACCAGTATGTTTATGTTGTGGATTGAATTCCATATACCTTTGTATGTTAACCCACAATGCGTCTAACCCTACTTCGCCTTCTTTCGGAAGGGGTGAACCTATGTCATGCCAGAACTGATGAACATGTTGGAAGATATGACCAACACAAGCTTCACTCACATGTGGAAGAATCTCATACTGTTCTTCGATACGACCAGCAAGTCTATGTCTATTAGAATAAGTATCGGGGTCTTCACTAGACTTCTCCATACCCGCTATCATTTCTGCAATATACTTAGGGTCTACCTTAGAGATATAAACTGGAGGGCCGAAGGGTGAAAGGGTACTACTCATTATCCAGCACCACAATCATATTCAAGAAGTCTCGCTCTTTCCTTTACGAATGCTTCAGCGTCCATAACGATTAATGGTTTATGTCTGTTTCTTTTTATTACTACGAGAGGTTCGTATCCTTTACAATTCTCTTCTGCTTGTGCATAGGCTTCCCACACATTGACCTTCTCTTGATTCTTGCATTCGACTGAAAAAGGGAATGCACTTCGGGATTGAACTCCCATGATTATATCTTCTCCACCACTTCCCATAGGTCGTGATTCTAAATCGTTGGGGTCTAGTTCCATTTCTTCGACTAGAAGGTTACGAAACCACTGTTGTAGTTTTCTACCTTTAGCCTTTGCTGATGATGTTTTCATATTGATTCACTTGATTCATATCGAAGTTAATACTGACTCCACAGCCACAACTATTAACTTCCTTCGGATTAATAAATTTAAAGACCTCGTTGAGTCCTTCCTTTACCCAGTCCAAAGTCATTCCAGCAATATAAGGTTTACTTGCTTCGTCCACTACGAATTTAATCTCACCATAATCGACTAGAGTATCTTCATTAGATTGAGTATCCACACTATCAAAAATATACTCAAAACCAGCACAACCGCCACCCGTAATTCCAAGCCGAATATAGTTGAACCTTTCTTGAGACTTCTTTTCAAGAAGTTTCGTAATTGCTTCATTTGTAATTTCTATAAGTTCCACTCAAGTATTTATAAAAAGTCCCTATTAGTTTCCATGTTAACAAAGTCTTTATCACCCTTAGCTTTAATTAAGTTATAAGGAATTTCAATGTCTTGGTCTTCGGGAACATAGAGATGATTAATTTCTGAATTGTTACAAGTATGGATTGCGTCATGGATAGACTCTACCATACTTTCACCGTGTAAGTTAAAGCTAGTATTAAACACAATAGGCACACCGTTCTTTTCGTGCATAGCTTTAATAAGGTCGTAGTAGTTTTTGTTTTGTTCTTCATTAACTGTTTGTATCCTACAAGTGTTATCACAATGAACCAGTGCTGGAATTTCGTCTAATGCTTTCTCTGTGCATTGAAAAGCAAATGACATGTATGGACTAGACTTTAATTGTCTCATGTCAACATACTCATGTGCATGCTCTTCTAGTATCGTACATGCAAACGGTCTATAACCTTCTCTCTTCTTTACTGCATTGACTATAGTTTTTGCTTCGGGGTTTGTTGGGTCGAATAGTATAGACCTGTTCCCTAATGCACGAGGGCCCCACTCGGAATGGTTCTGAAAGATTGCAACGATTTGTTTGTGTATTATTATCTCATTGATAACACGGTTAAGGTCTCTATGTATCTCTGTTAAAATCATATTTCCTCTCCTTGTTGTAATGCACGAGCTAATCTGATTGCACCACCCACTGCAGTACCACCGTCATGTGCAACTGGGTCAATAAAGATTTGGTGGTTCGGGAATCGTTCAAGATACTTTGCATTGTTCGTACAGTTCAATGCATAACCACCTGATAAAATAATGTTCGGTATATCGGGATTGAATTCAATCGCTTTCTCTATTAGACCACAAGTGTATTCAAATGATTTCTGTTGTAATAAATTTCCAACTGAATAAGTAGTGAAGTCAACATAACCTTCGGGGTGGTCTAACCATGGTTGATAAGAAGCTGCACCCATAACCTTACCCGCTGACCTTCCTCTAATATCGAAACCAAAGAACAATGACAGTGAAGAGAAGTTCATGCCCATTGAAGGTCTTGAACTTATTACTGTTGGTACACCGTCTATTACAGTTTGATAATCGTCAGCTGCATGTGACATGATTTGTTCTTCATTAAAGTAATCACCATGCAAGTTATCTAACCACCTAAAGTTAGATAGTCGTCCCCATTGACGAAATGGTTTTCTGTCGGGTTGACATAAGTAAATCGTTTCACACTCTTGATAGTTCGGCCACTCTTCCATGTACTTCATGCAACCACCACCGTCCATGGTTATTGCAATCGCTTCTTCCTTCTCTCTCCAAGGACTGAACCAATACCCACACTCTGCATGATACATGTGGTGTTCAATCTCACAATGGAACTCTTCCATATCTAATTGGTTTGCTACATCGGCGTAGAGGTTATCGTCTAGGACTGTTTCGAGATACTTATCTTTGAACAAGTCAACGCTGCTGTGTTTGTATTGTTCCTTAACTTCTTGGATTCGGTCATAGGATAACTGTTGTTCAGCAAGAGTTGCGAGTATAGACCTTTGCAATAGTTTGTCGTACTCGATAACATCATTATTGAAACCCCAATTATACTCACGCCTGTCATAAGAGCAACCAATAAAAGCATCGGGCTTCTTAATACGCTTGTGTTCAATACACAAGAGTTTGGTGTTGGGTGGTTCGGGGTGCCAGAGTTTAACTCTTCTAAATCTTTCTTCTTCATATAACCAGTCTATTTCCCATGTCTCTGTATCAAACTGACACAGGCTGGTATCATGACTCGAATTGTATCCAATGATTTTCATAATCTAATGTGTCAAGTTTTCCATGTTGTCTTATCTTTTTATTCGATAAGGATTTGTTTTTCTTCTTCTCTTTACGAGATAAACTATGTATTGTTTTAATCTTGGTCTTTAAAGACATCGTCCTTTACTCTATCCCATAGGTATTCACGATGAAGGTCGTCTTCCTTGACGAGCCCTCTATCTAAGAAATCTGCAATGATTTCTTTGCGTCCTTGTTTTGCACCACTTCGATAAACGAAGTAGACTAATGCAATGACATATCCAATGTGTATTAAAACTAATTCAGTAGTCATACTATTATTTATGTCTCCTCTTAAGTGGCGATTGGAATGAATATCTAAAATCAAAGTCACTAAACTTCTCAACTAGAAAGTATCCCAATAGAAACCATACACCAAGACTGAACAACCACTTAAATGTCCAGCCTAATACTGTGTATGGAAACAATAATATATCTATCAATATTTCCATGATTCAACTATCTCTTCGACTTGGTGTTGTTTATACCATACTCCTGAGAATGTCCAAGTCGACAATTCACTGTCAGGCATTAAAGGTTCAACCACGAACCTTGGTGTTCCTTCGGGACTTCTGTCCTTACAAATTCTATAATTATTTATCGCGGTGAGGAATACTCTCATGCCTTACCATTCCAGTTATCGTTATTAAACCATATGTAAACCATAAGTCCAACAACCAATATTGTCATTAATATATCCATTACCATTCTAAGCTAGACCTTGTGCCCTCATAAACCAATCGAAGTCCTGTTCTCTTACACACTGACACTTCATGTTATTCGGGTTGCGTCCTTCACAATACTCTATCATTCCAACGGGACATTGTAGAGGATAGTCATAATAATTCTTCTCTAAAGGTTTGTTATTCATTGGCGAGGTACTACACCCACCAAGAAATAATAAACCAAACAGAGCAGCTCCACCTATTACATATACTAAGGTTGATATGACCCATACGGGTATCTTATCCATTTAAAAACTCCACTAAGTTGCGAAGTAGAAATAAAAGTCCCACACCATTTAATAATATAAGAGCTCGGTCTTGCCACAGAATTGATACGACTAACCATAAGGATATACCTATTACGGAAGCGACCAAGTCGGTGAACACCATACCTTCTATACCACGAACACTAATTGCAATTAGTATGAAGACACTTGCAATCCATTTAATGTACCAGTCAACTGTGTACTTCGGAGTTGCAGACTTAAATATGCGGTCGGACTTAAGTTCGGGAATGTCTTCTTGTTGTTGGTCTGTGAACTTTATTTTTCTACTCATTGTTATACATTATACCACATACGCGGGTATATAGTCTAGAGGGTTTCCTACGAAGATACTACATACGGTCAAGGGCTAGGTCATAAACAAATTCCTCATGTTTCCTTGCAGGGCGTTCCTTAAACCTCTCCCCACGAATATATTGTCTGACATGAATAAACTCATGAGCCAATGTAAGTAATAAATTAGCCTTATCACCGTGTCGGTCTTTCCTAGCGAGTTCAATAGTAATCCATATGTCTTCCCCATAACATAACCCAATAGCGTCAGGATAATGTCTAAAGGTATTAGAGACTATTATATTTAACTGGTGAGCATAATGAGTAAGACCTAATATATCCATACAAGCTAGTGCAAAGGGTTCAATATAAT
>CEUI01002018.1_pt1 | contig 24512 bp, 35 predicted proteins | sample 531411 | NCBI WGS metagenome assembly CEUI01 (sample SAMEA2622841, study PRJEB7988) | marine metagenome | isolation source: saline water (ENVO:00002010), including
AACGGCAAAACACGAGTATTAAGACGAATAAGTATGTTGTCGTTCTTGACTGACTCTATAGAATTACAGGCTCGACTATTTCAATACCCTGAATTTAAAACGTGGGCTTTTGAGAAATATAATAACGGCAATTATTGCCTAAAAAGACGATATGCCGAGAAATTAGAGCGATTTCTAAAAGAGTTAACAACGACAGAAGCTTTTCAAATGGCGATGTTTTATGCTGAGGAGGGTCGAGGATATGACGTGTCAAATTATAGAGAATTTGTGTACGATACATTTAAAAATAGTAAGTCCTTAAAAGATGTTTCTAAATTCGTAAAATACGACCGAGCAAACGATAACTACAGAGAAAATGAATTTCATTCAAACCTAGCAAATTGCTTAAATGATTTAGCTCTAAATTATGATTTAAAAACAGAAGGAAATCAATTAACGGATTTTACAAGGTTGACGACTATTAATTTCAATCATCGAGAGTTAGAAAGTAAATTCCACGATTTAGGCGGAAATCTGACAAATAAACTTCCGCTAGGTAGTCAATTTCGACCTTGTCAAAAAACGGGCGAATTTTACCAATTTCTAGGCAAATACTCGAAATTAAATAGTCAGAGAGACGTTATTAGATATGATGCGACAATCGGCATAATGTCGGCAAAATATGTAAATAATCATATGACAGAGTGTAAGCAATGTCGAGCATTAACAGAAAATGACAAAATCGTAAAAATGACAGATAAAACAGAACATTTGCATTTGCTTTCTGTAACTAGAAATAACTATACAGAAATCTGTAATTTGTGCTATTCGTCCAATAAAAAATCAATTACGAGAAATTCAATTCGGGCTTATCATTCTAACCCGTCGCTACAATATCATTATGTAAATAAAAATAATGAGATTAAATCGCTTAATGAAATCGGCAATTTAAAAAATGAATTACTTGTCGGCATAGAGTGCGAAATTGAAGCTAGAGAGCATATCAATCAATATGACGAGAAGGCGACCGCTTGGACGATTGCTCACGAGTCAAGCAATCTTTTTTGGACGTGTCGAGACGGGTCGGTTTCTCGAGGATTTGAAGTAATATCGCACCCGTCAACGTTTGACGTGTTTCGTAAATTAGATTTAAATCAAATTCTATTGAGACACAGAAAAGATTACAGAGGATTTTACTCTAGTAATTGCGGAATACATATTCACGTAAACCGCTCGGCATTCGACGGCGAAACTCATCTTTTTAGATTTTTATCATTCATTAACAAGAATGTTAAATTCTCAAAAGTGATTGGTCAAAGACGTGGAACGGGTGGCGATTGGTGTCAATATAGTTCAAACGATGTTGACAGATGCAAATCGGAAATTGTAAGCAAATATAAGAGAAAAGATAAAAGACCAGTAAGACCATTTTCAGACAGATACAAAGCGGTTAATTTAATGAATTCGGCAACGATTGAAGTTAGAATTTTTAAGAGCAATTTAGACGAGCAAGGATTTAGAAAAAATCTTGATTTTGTCGAGTCGCTTTTTTACTTCACTCAACAGAGCGGAAATGTTAATTTTAACGATTTAAGTAAATATTGTAGCTATATCGCTAAAAATCAAAAAAGCTATCCGAATTTATTCGAGTTTTTATGCCGTGAAGATGTAAAGGGCGAAGTATCAGAAATAATAATAAATAACAATAACTAAAAACGTCAATTAAGACGAGAAAGAGAGTAAAAAAAATGTGTTTACTAATTATACAAAAGAAAAATAGCAAGGTAACAGACGAGCAATTCAAGCAAACTTGGAAAAGAAATAACGACGGCGTAGGATATGCCTTCGTTGATAAGGGCGAAATTCAAATTCGTAAATTTATGAAGCTTGACCCGTTCGTGAAATCAATAAATAAAGATGTTAAAAAATTCGGCTCATCGTCGGCATTTTTAATCCATTTCCGTTATACGACTCACGGGTTAACAAATCTTGATAATTGTCACCCGTTCCGAGTGAATGACGGGCAAGTTTTCGGACATAACGGCTGTATAAATTCCGTCGGTAGCGATGCGACTTTGTCAGATACTAGAGTTTTCAATAATACGATTTTGAAGGATTTGCCGACTAATTGGTCAGAGTCGGAATCAATAAAAACTCTTGTTTCTGATTTCATAGGGTCGAGCAAATTAGCTTTCTTAAATTCTGACGGGTCGTTCGAAATTATTAATGAGCATAAATACGGCGGACATTGGAACAAATTAAAAACGATTTGGTATAGCAACGACAATTACAAAAAGCCCGAGCCTATTGTATATCATCGCAATAATTGGAAGGCTTACAATTGGGACAATACGACGATAAAAACCAATAAAAAGAGCAAAAAAAATCGTCCTATTATGGACAAGATTGTCGACACAAAAAAGAGAGTTTATGCCGAGAATAAATTCATTAAATGCGACGGGTGCGGAATGTTAAACGATAGCTTAATTTCCGTCAATGATGAGAAATATTGCGATACTTGCGAAACGTATTTCAATGAACAGAGCGAATTTAAATTCGACTAGAAAAATACTCAAAATAAGACGAGAAATGAGAAACCCACTTCGAGTGGGTTTCTTGTTTTGTCGACGGGGGACAGAAGGCAATTTTTAAAATATCGCCAAAATAGGCGATTTTAGACACTTTTTTACTTGTCAAGATATATTGACATTACTTTTTAGTTTAATAGCCGTTAAATAGGCAAATTTAAAGAATTTAAGGCATTTTAAGGATTTGGTAGGGTGTAGGGTTTAGCATATGGCGAAAAATATTGACATTTTTAGACGTTTTTTTCTGTTCAGAGTATTAGAGAGAGCAAAAAAATAAAAATCGTAAATTTAAGCGATTTTAAAAAATAGCTAAAAATATCATTTTCACGACGAGAAGGGTAGGGTAGGGGATAGCAAAATCGTAAAAAATCAAAGACGGGCAAAATTTTTTACAGGTTTTTCAGGCTTTACAGATTTTACAGATTTTACAGATTTTACAGATTTTACAGGAAATAAATTTTTAAGATTTGCAAAATTAATTGCAGGCATCATTTAAAGTATTACTTTAAATTGCTTTTTGACATAGTTTTAAAATGTGGATAACCTACCCCCCCCCACCGCAAAAAAAAATAATTTTATGCGATTTTTGGGATTTTCGGATTTTGGTATCCAAAAAATTGTGGATAACTTTTTTACAGGTTTTTACGATTTTTGCCGAAAAAGTGGGTCAAAAAAGAGATATTTTTTTTCCTAGCGTTATAATTAGGGGTGGGGGTAAAATTTTTATATTTTATAATTTTATAAATAGGAAAATACCCTTTTAAAAAAATATTTTTATATTTCTGTCGAAGGGTATCAAAAAAAGTTGCAAAAAAAAATGACAAAAAGCTTGCATTATATTAATTTTATTTTATAAATTGAGGGTAAGGCGGAAATGAGCCGAAGTTGGACAACAAAAACGAAAGGGAATAAAATGAGTTATCAAAAAAGGTTGGAAGAGTTAGATAAAGACCAATTGGAAACCATATTGCTAAAACTAATATGTACAGATAAAGAAATCAATGTGGGGAATAAGGTAAAGACTGAAGTTCTTAAAATGCACGATAAAGAAATAACGGGACTCTAAAACAACCTAATAAATAGGGCAAGTAGAGAGCGGAATTCGTGAGAGCCGACGGGGGTTATAAAAGGGTGTTTGTTATATTCACCCTCTCTCTAACCTTGTTTGATACTTGCCCTTATAATTGAGGTTTTTCCTCGTTGCGAGGTGTTTTCCTTAATAAACATAATGTGCGGTCTTTTTTAAGTGTTTTAAGACCTTAAAGAAAAAACACTTATAAATTAATTGAGGTATAAATGGAAGGTTTTATAAAAGGGTGTATAGTTATAATGTATATAATATTACTCTATACATTTATAAGAATTATATTAATAAAGAAAGGGAAATAAAAAATGAAAAAAGAAAAAAGATGTAGTTATAGAGTAGTTATATGTATAAATGATTTACCAAATCAATCTGTTGAAGATATGAAGTCAAATGCACAGGGCTATATTAAAGATGATATTGAAATGGATAATCTTTATATTGAAGATATAGAAAAAATAGAAGAATAGGAGAAATAAAAGTGGAAAGCAAGTTGTTTGTTTACGGAACATTAAAAAGAGGATTAGGCAATAATAGATTGCTAGTGCATACAGATTTTTTAGGTGTGGCTACATCTATTGATAGATTTAATATATACGATTGCGGATTTCCTTGTGCAGAATTTAATCCCGATGGGAAGCATCTCAAGGGAGAGATTTACGATTTAACTGAACACGACTTTTATTTTACAGATATGTTGGAAAGTAACGGCAGTTTATATCAAAGAGAAATAAGAGAGTTTGATTTGCACGGAGAAATCGTAAAAGCTTGGATATACATAATAATAACACCTTTCGGCAGGTTTTATGAAACCACCGCAGAGGTTATAAATTGGAAAGGGTAAAATAGTGGAAAAAATAGTTATTAATGATGATGGGCAAATATACGACCCAACAGATATAAAAAGAAAAATAAGTGAGAAGGAAATAGTTGATGCTTTTAGTCCTTCGTTTGAAATTTATTGGATTGAAAATGGGAATAAAGATTATTGTGGGAAAACAAATAATCCTAAAAAATGGCTAGAAGAAAATAATAAAAGAAGACATAGAGATGTTGTTTGTTGTGATGAATATGAAGATGACCACAAACAAAAGATTTGCAGTTGTATTGAAAGAATGAGTCAATTTAAGTTTGAGTTGGAGGCAGAATAATGAATTACGAAAAGAGTTTAGAATTTAGAGTTATGATTTATAAGAAAGCTTATCATTTATTAATGGATTATTACGATTTTATACCCGAAGAAGATAAGCCTATAGTTCATAAAAAGCTTAAAGAGTTAGGTTTATAATTATGTTTAAGTTCTTCTATATTATAACCCTTCATATCCTTAAAAAGACGCAAGTGTCCTACCCCCGATTCTTTAAAAGATTTCGAGGTCAGACCTTGCGTTTTATAACCCCCCATAGAGCCGTATTCACGCTAATACAAAACGATAATATTCTGTATTTGCCGAGCCACTTTATAAATTATCTTACTTGGATTAGGCGTTCTCGAGTTTGTCTACCTATGTGTCCTATATCCACCCCTTTTGGTAGGACTTTGAATAACTTTGCAAGCCAAAAGTATCAAACCAAACCTTACAAAGCGGACAATTTTACGAATTATATTTTAAATATGCAAATTTTTTAAAAAAATAGGAACAGAATTAAAAGTTTTTTGACAAATTATTAAAAAAAACTTGACACATATATAGTTTTATATTTAAGTTGATGGAAAGAAATATTGAAAATAAAGGATATTATAAATGGAATTAGAAAACAATATTAAAGAGTATATAAAAAAGAGTGGTTATAAAAGTTACTTTATAGCAGATAAAATTGGTTGCAATCCAAGCGATATAAGCAGGTGGATATCGGGAGAAAGAAGACCTAGTAGAGAGAGATTGAGAAGGTTGTCAAAATTGTTAAGAATACCAATGAAAGATTTATATCCTAGTTTTAATTTTAGTAGAGAATATCATAAGTTGCAAGGCTAGTGGGAAACAAGCAAGAGCCTAGATACTTTGAGAAAGGCGGGATTTATTTCGCTTTAAATAGAGAAGCTAGAAAGTTATTTAAAAGGAAGAAAATACCTTTTATGGATTATAAAACTAAAAAGATGTATGGTGGTGCTAGATTGTTAAATTTTAAACAGGAAGGAAAAAACAATGCTAAATAATATGGTTGTAAAAGACAAAGTATTTCAAACTAAAGACTATGGAATGTTTAAGAAATTAAATGGAAATAGGGCTATCGACAAGAGAAATTTGAAAAATATATTCGAATCGATTAAATCTACCAATTTAGAAATACCGATTATAGTTAATGAGAAAATGGAAATATGTGAGGGGCAACATAGATTTGAGTGTAAAAAAGAATTAAATCTTCCTGTTGATTTTATAATTAAAAATGGATATGGATTAAAAGAAACACGAATATTAAATAGTAATTCAAAAGATTGGACACCATATAATTATATGACTTCGTGGTGTGATACAGGTCTAAAAGATTATCTTATGTATAGAGATTTTTTTGAGAAATATAGATATCCGCATAAATGTTGTAGGGATTTATTGTCGGGAGGGGTACACCAAAACGACGCAACTAAAACATATCAAATGTTTAAAGATGGAGATTTTAAGGTTTCTGATTACAATAAAGCGTGTAGAGATGCCGATAAAATTCTTATGATTAAAGAGTATTACGACGGATATAAAAGAAGGAGTTTTATATTAGCGATGGTTAAAATGTTTAGCAATAGCGAGTATGACCATAAAAGGTTTATGGATAAGCTTAAATATAACCGCAAAGAATTATATGATTGCACTAATTTTACACATTATTACGAGCAGTTAATAAAAATATACAATTGGAAAGTTAGACCCGAAAATATAGTTAGATTCTATTAAAAACGTAAAAGTAGATTAAAAAGAAAGGGAAAGAGTAATGGGAAAAGTTAAAGCACAATTAGATGATAGACCTTTAGAGTTTGGCGATGAAGGTATCCCCGAATGGAAAATGAAAAGGGATATGGATAGAGCCTATAAAGAAGGTCAGCGAATTTTACGAAACAACGCTAAAATCGTAGAAATAGAGTATTGGAGTGAGTGTTGCGATGCTCCGCCAATGAACTACGAAAAGGTTGCGTCTTGTGAATATGATTTAGAGTATTGTCAAAAGTGTGGTATGGGTAGTAAATTTTATATAAAGAAAGGGAAAAGCAATGAGTAAAGAAAATAAAAACGTAAAAAAGTTTGATATGATTGAGTTTGTAGGATTTGCCGTAGATGAGATACAATCACTTTCAGAAGCTTTAAACGATACTATGTCTAAATTAGATAGAGATAGACAAAATCGTAAAAAGAAGGAGGATAAGTAATGAAAACTCCAATGTTGAAAATATGTGATTGCAGAATAGATGAGCGAGGGAGAATAACTTTACCTAAAAGTTTTTTGAAGGCTAATGGTATTAAGGAAGGCAGTTTCGCCTCGTTGTCTTCTATGTATAATTCTTCGGGTTGTAGATTGGAATTTAAAAAGGAAGGGGAGTAATAATGAAAAGTGAATTGATGCACGTTTATATAACAGATGACGGGAAGAAATTTATAAAGAAGGACGACGCTATAGACCACCAAATGTCTATTGTTGTTCCCGAAGATATAAAAATGCCTGTCTACTATAGCTTTGAAGAAGACGGAAACGGCGATAAGATTTACGATTTTGATTCTATGGCTAATGAGCTTGAAACTAGAATCGTAAAAAAGTTAAACGTAGATTGCATCGTTGAAATTAAGGAACGATAAAATGGGTTATCAAAAAGTGCTACACAATCAAGATATGAAATTTGCCGAGCTTTTGTGGGAAGAACATTGTTATTTTCACGAAGGAAAGGAAGCTAGAGTTGAGTTTGCTAATGGCGAATGGTGTTCGATTATAGGCGGTGGGGAAGCGTATGGAGATGGAATTAATTCTTTTGAGTTAATGACAAGTGTAGACACCCCCAATGTCGTTGGTTGGTTATCAAAAGACGATTTGATGATAAGAATAAATAAAGTTAAAAATATGGAAGGGAAATGTTATGATAAAAGAAAGTGATTTAAAATCGTTAAATATGCCTACACCCGAAGATGAAAAAAAATATAGGGTAGGTAGGACGTTTCAGAGAGATGGAGTCCATTATGCGATGATGTTGACTTATGTTGACGCTAGATATGTTCAAGACAAGTTAGATGAAGTTGTTGGCGTGGGCAATTGGACTAATGAGTTTTACGAATTAAAAGGCAGGTTGTTTTGTAGAATAACCATTAATTTTTTAAGGGAAGACGGAACGATAGGCTCTATATCTAAAACAGATTGCGGAGTTGAGAGCAATGTGGAAAAAGAAAAGGGAGAGGTTTCTGACGCTTTTAAAAGGTGTGCCGTTCATTTTGGGTTGGGTAGAGATTTATATCCTAAAAGAGATGCAAAGCCTTTAATAGCAAGATGCAATGCAAATGGGAAGCCACCTTTTAATTGGACACCCGAATCAAATTAATATAAATAAATAGGAGAAGCAATGGGTTACGAAACTAAAGATAATACAGGCTCGCTTTTTACGAATGAGGGAGCAAATTCGGAAAACAGAAGACCAACAAAAACAGGAACTTGCAAAGTGAATGGTAAGTTGATGAGATTGTCTGTTTGGGAAAATCAAAAATCTAAAGACGGGAATACTACTTATGATAGCTTAAAATTCGAAGAGTTTAAGCCGAAAGAAGAAAGAAGTCAAGCCGTGCCTAGTGGAGTGGAAGATGATATCCCTTTCTAAAAAAAGGTATTTGCTAAAAGATAATTGCACTAAATGTGGAGTTGCTTTGAATAAAGACAATCGATTTGTTACTGCTAATAATGTTAATTATAATAAGTGCAAAGATTGCAAAAAAGAGCAAACTAAATTTTATGCAAAGAGAACTGCGGAAAGAAAGAAAGCCTTTGGCGGTTGGTCTTTTGAAAGCAAGAAATTAACGAGATGATGTTTTTTGAGGTCAAGGTGCGGAAAAACGGAAAAGAGGTGTGGGTTGATGCAAGAAAATTCTTTGATTATATGATTAAGGAGTATTCTAAAGTCAATTATCAAGGCAAAAGTGTCGACCCCTACCCCGATAGAGTTAATGCTTTTTACGATAATATACCTAAAAACGTAAAAGAAGCTTGGAAGAAAGCATATCCAAATGTGGATATAAATAGGGAATCTGAAAAGTGTAGAGCGTGGCTTTTATCTAATACAAATAAAGCTAAAAAAGATTTTAGAAGATTTACTAACAATTGGCTATCTAGGGCTATGGAAAATGGCGGAATCATACCCGTTAATGTTGATAATAAAATAGAAAAACAAATAAAAAAGCATCAAGATTATATGAGGGAAGCAGAAGAAGCTTCTGCAACGGACGAAGAAAGAAAGGCGATTATCAAAGAGATAACCGAAAATCTTAAATGGAAGAAGAAAAATACATAATAGAATATAATAGATTAGTCCAAAAAACTAAAACATTGCAAGATAAATTTAGTATTGCAATTCAAGGGTTAGAAGCATTACATTCGGGCGGAGAACCTACGGGAATTGCTAAAACTACATTAGATGCAATAAAGAGTTTAGATTTACCACAAGACGATATTTAAGGGATAATGTACGTGTTATTGTTTTAATGTCAAACGCTATCTTGTGGTAATATGGGGGCGAAAGGTTTCGAGCTTAAGCAACCCTTTCTGCTTGAGCGATGGAGGTTCGAGTCCTCCCGCCTCCACTTTTACGATTTAAATAACAATGGGAGAAGATAATGACGACAGAGGTAATTATGATTGCGGTTGGGGCATATATAGTGGGGGCGGTTATTGACCTATGCACGAAATAATGGAAGAAAAGATAAGAAGCATACTGAAGAGTATGCTTTTTTATTATATAGAAAATATTGGTAAGCCGTCAAAATATACAGAGGATTCTGCCTTACAATTAATTATAAATGCACGAATGATAAAAAATGTTGCGTTGAGATATAAGGAATTAGGTGGAAAACTACCTTTAGATGAATATAAAAAATATTGGGAAGACGACGAGTAAGTGTATTTGTTGTGGGGAGTATAAATATAATGCCCCTATGTATGAATGGACTTCCTTGATAACTGATGAAAAATTAGGCATAATTTGTAAGAAATGTGCCGTTAGAGAGATGTTTGGCTCAAATTTTAGGAGTAACAGAAGATATAAGAAATGGATTGAGGAGAATAAATGACACATACAAGGAAGAAGTAGTGGAACTCTTTGAAATAAATAGTAGTAAAGTTATATTAGATTTGTGCGGTGGAACAGGGGCTTGGAGCAAGCCATATAAAGATAATGGATATAATGTTAGAGTTGTAGATTCTCAAGAATGGATAGAAGATGATTATGGGACAGGCGATGTAAGGTTGTTTAAAAAACCTAAAGAAAAAATATATGGAATATTATCTGCTCCTCCTTGTACTCATTTTAGTTCTAGCGGAGCAAGGTGGTGGAAAGATAAAGGGAAAGAACCTCTGTTGGAAGGGTTATCGGTAGTAGATGCTTGTTTAAGAATTATATTAATAACAAAGCCTGTCTTTTGGGCGATGGAAAACCCTTTGGGAAGAATGAGCAGGTATCTTGGTAAACCTAAACACACATTTCAACCCTATCAATATGGGGATAATTATAGCAAGAGGACTTGTCTGTGGGGAGATTTTAATATGCCTCCCCCCACAAAAATAGTAAAGCCCGATATGGTGGAGATGATTAGCACAGAAGAATTTGAGTCAAATAATCTATCTTTATTTGGAGACGAGATGGCTAAAAAAAGAATGTCAAAGAATTACTACGAAGATTTTAATAAATCTAAAAACGAGAGAGCAAAAAGTAGGTCTATTACATCAAGTGGTTTCGCTAAAGCATTTTATAATTCAAACAAATAAAAGGAGAATAAATGACACACCCTAGCAAACAAAAAGGAAACAGGTTTGAAAGACAAATCGTAGAAAAGGCTAAAAGTTATGGAGTTGGAGCTGAAAGAGCTTGGGGAAGTAATGGTAGAGCTTTAGGTATGCACGAAGAAGTAGATGTTTTATTAGAAGGAGATTTACGAGTTCAAGCTAAATGTCGTAAAAAAATTGCTAATTGGTTGAAACCATCTGAAGAAGTTGATGCCGTTGCCGTAAAAGAAGATAGAGGCGAAACATACATTATTTTACGATTTAGCGAATTTTGTGAGAAATATAATGAGTTTTTAAAAATGAAAGGGAAATGATGAAAGAAAAAGAAAGGGCTATGTTGAATCGCTTGAATAGGTTTTTTATTAGCGATATTTTAATAGAAGATTCTTATGAGTATAATAGGTTTGACGCAGAGAATAAAAGTTATATACTTGAGCTTAAGTATAGGCATAAGCATTATAACGACACAATTATAGAATTTGATAAGTTTAGTTATAATTTGCTATATGCGAATGAACTTAATAAATGGTTTATTTACGCAGTTCAAATGGGTGGAAGAATCTACGTTTATAATATAACTAAAATGTATTATGAAGATAATTATAATTTCGATTGGGAGTTCAGAAAACTTCCCAAGCAGACAGAGTTTTCAAATAATCAAGATGTTTATAAATATGTGGGTTACCTTCCAATATCTAAAGCCGTGAATTCATTTTCTTTATAATTACCAAACTTCTTCAATTTTTACACTAAACTCGTAAACTTTGTAAGCTTTTTGCGAAACAGAAAGGCTATCATCTACAAACTTTGCTATACAGAATTGGTCAGGATTATTATTAGTTGAATCAGGTTGAAATATAAAGGGCAAAGCTCCTCCTAAAGTTTTATTCCATACTTGAGCAATAAAAGAATCATCTGTAAAAATATTATATTCAAACTGATTTTCTGTGTTTATATCGGTTGAATCGTAATCTTCGATTGTTTCTGTATAATTCCTGAGCATATTATTAGATGCGAATAAATCTTTATCTTCTATATATGAGAATTTAAGATTCCAAGTTCTTCTACTTGTTCTGTAAGCTCCGCCTAAAGTTTTATCGCTATAACCATCTCCAACTCCAAAAGGATTGTGATATCCATCACTATTTGTCCACGCAGGAGAGCCTAAAAAAGACACATTCGTAAAAGTAGAGCCTGATACTGATTTTTGGCTCTTAACTCCATCTGAAATCATCTCCATTTTAACTCGTAGGTCGGGAGAATAAGGCATAGTATACATAACACCTGCACTTATAGCCCCTATTCTAACGCTTGGTATTGGAGTAGAGGGGCTATCGCCTGCATCATTAGCAAGTATTTGAAACCCTGTATATCTAGGTGTCCAAGACTCCCCTTCATCGTCTAGCATATCTGAAGGAGATAGCTCTGTAGACCATATTGTTGAGCCATTTTTTGTTTCCTGCCTTTCTTCGTTCAAAATTGGGCTCATACCTCCATAAACACTATCAACCACATATTCCGCTGCAGTTCCTTTTATATTTTTCATAAACATTGTATTTTGTATAAATGCTCCAACACCACTACCAACGCTAGCTAAATTGTGATTTAGTACGGCTATATACCACTTCATATTACCTGAAAAATTCAATCCTGCTACTTGCTCTCCGCAGGGAATGTGAAACCTCATATGCTGTTGAGTGTTTTCATTGTTATAAAAGCCCTTGGAGTTAATAGGGTCTAATGTAAAAGCACTAGGATTCTCTAATGTGTGTTTATGGTGCTCTCTTTTATTTATATCTCCCTCCCAATCTGAAGGAATGTCTTGAGATATATAAGATTCTGAATCTAGTCCTAAAGCTTTTAAATACATATAATTATCTACGAAGAATCGAGGTCTTCCTATATTCTGATAAGCCATTATTTTCTACCTTTCTTGTAATTTTTTAATTTTGAGCCCTTAGTGCTTACAGATGATTGCCTTTGGTTTGTGTTGGGCAATGCGGATTTATAAATATCTATATCCCTATTCTTATATTGTTCGTCAGTCATCACTCTTTTTTTGTTTAGCGAATAAGGGGGTGCTTGTTGAGCTCTTTTTCTAATTTTATCAATATGTGGGTATTTTAGGTTTTGATTTAATATTGCTCGACCATTGCGTGTAAAATAGCCTTTGCTCTCAGGGTCATAGTTATAATATCCTGAATACCCGTTTGGAAAGGAATTTTTAGAGTATAAACCTTTGATAGCTCTAGTATCTATTCTCCTTGTAGGACTTGTAGGAGCTTCAAAACTCTGATTGTCAGATGACTCATATAAGATGAGAGTATCATCCTCTACTTTTGTTTTGCTAAATTCTACTAGGTTTGTTTTTTCAATATTTAATATTTCTATATCTATTGCAAGGTCTCTAAAGGTAATAATTCTGCAAGTTCTAACATTAAGTTTCCCGTAGAAATTAAGGATTGGACTATTTAGAGCTAAAGAAAGTCCCAATATATTTATAATTCTAATTTTTCCCTCCTTTACAGATATATAATAGCCATTTGGAAGGAGGTTTTCAAAGGAAACCTCTCCACTATAGGTTATTTCCAAAACCCTGAAATTACCATTTAAATTTAAAAAAATTCCATTATCAATAAGTTCAATCTTGCCACCCGTAGGTTCAGGAATTATAGCTCTTTTTATAGATTTATTTAATTCGGACAACGCTCTTAAATGTCTATCCATCTATTCTTCCTCCCCCATTATAATACTTATTAATTGAACAATATCAATAACATTAACAATGCCATCATCGTTGAGGTCAAAATATTGATTAGCTGATTCGTCATACTCTCCAAGAACAGCATTTACGGTAGCAACTATATCTGTTACATCAACCTGCCCATCTAAATTTGTATCTCCCGCAATACTATCTATAAAATTTTGCGTTAAGTTTATAATTTCATCCGCATCGTTTTCATCTATAAAGCCATCATTTAAAACGTCTCCCACTCTTTTCTGCTCCCTAGTAAAATATTTATTATCTTCATCAATAAACTCCATTAATTGATTAAAATCATCCAAATTCCTGTAAGTAGGAGGGTCGTATTGGCTAACTAATCTAGTTACACTCCCGTTAGCAGCTCTAAAATCAGATGAAAGCCTATGCAGTTGTTCGCATTCAATTTGAATTTGAGCCTCCTTTCTATTAACAGAAGTAATGATAAAATAAGGGTATATTGATTGCCCATTGCGAGTTGTAAGGCTAGTATAAGCTTCTCCATAAGCCCTCATATTATTTATTAATCCGTTAAACGAAATTATATCTCCAACCTCTGCCATTATATATTTTATAGGTAATGTCATTTTAATTATGTTATGTTGATTGCAATTATATGAATATAAAAAATTCCTTAATTGCAAGGCAGTAGCTTCATCTCTTATAAATGCACTCTCATATTCTAAAACTTTCTCGTCTCTTTCTAATCCCATATAAGCATAAGAGTATCCATTTTGTCTCCCCTCAGCTATATTTGTCCCATCTCCATTTCCAAAGACATCATATCCGTCTATATACCCCGTATTCCTAGCATATTCGCCCGTCCTATAATCTAATTTATATCTGACATTGACTAAAGTTTTTACATCATCCATAGGAGTTCTTGTTATTGTATATTTCAAAACATCTTTAGGATTAATGCTAAAATCAACATCTCCTGAATTATACTCATTTTTTATGCAAGCATAATTAAAACTAGAAGTAGCTTTAAAAGTTGGCAATAATGGTGTGCTTTTTGAAATATTTGAGATAAGGTCTTTGGCATTAACCTCTTCTTTAATGCTAAAACCAAATTTATAGGCAGACACAACAGGAGTAGCTTCAGAAAAATTTCCCATAATAGAAGAGGGAAAGCCAAGCTCTGCTTGTATAAAATCACTTATAATATCAATAGGGTTTTCTAAAGAGCCTCTCCCTATAGCATCTACATAAAAATCAGAATCAAGGGCAGCTTCAAAATGGACAAAATGGATTAAAGACATATTATAAATTTTTGAATACATACTTCCTATGTCATCAATAGAGCCTGAATCCCCCTTTTTAACTTGATACGTTAAAGTCATAGAATTGAAATTATTAACTTCCCAAAATTGGCTAAATCTAGGCATATTATTATAAGTATTATTATCATCACTTATGTCCTCTAAAGAGGAGCTCCAATTAAATTGGGTATTATCAATACACTCATCTAAATCTTTTTCTATTAAAACTGTTCCTGCTTGGTCGTAGCTTGCCCAATCAAACGTAATAAATTCCCCGTTAGGGTCTATCGACTCAGTATCTACAGCCCCTACAGATAAGCTAAAAGATGAATTTGAAGTATCTGTTGAAAACACAGAATCAAAATAACAATTAACCTTGCCATTCAAAAAGGTTTCTGTTTTTATATTGTCGGAAATCTCTAAATCATTAAAAGGAAATAGTATTGAAACTCTTTTTGCAGATGTAAGCCCCTCTCCATCGTGTATTGTAAAATTATTGCTTCCTGAATCAAGCTCTTGTAAAGAACTGTTGACGGGAGTTTGAGGGGAAGATATAAAAGTATATTCGTGTTTTCGGTCATCTGAACTTGAGGGGTCAGGGTCATATCTTCCTATATGAGAAACAGGATACAATGAGTTTTTTGTTATTACTGCATTTGTATTTACTCCTAAGCTACCCCAATCGTCATACAACTGCATTACATCTGTATTAGGGACTAGGGGCTCGCCTAAGCCTTGTATATCTTTTTTAACCCAAATAACCCAACTTTGTTCGGGAGTAGAACAGGGGTGCATTGTATGTTGGTGTGTGTACATTTCGTTTCTTATGTAGTCCCACCAATAGTCATTATTACCAACAGTTTCTGTAATATACCCTGCGTAGCCATAACCTGCATACCATCCCTGAGTTTCTCCTCTTTTATAAGTATATTCATCATTATACTCATAGACAGTACTCATAGTAGGAGAGTGGTAATTAGTTGGGTATCCCGATTCAGGGGTTTGTAAATCCTCCGTATAACTTTCTACTCCATTCCAAAGACACCTATAAGAAGAATACATAGCGTGTTGGTCTTCGTGTCTTCCTTGCTGATATGCTTCAATCGGGGCTAATTCTGCAAATTCATCAGGATTAAATAAACCCTCGTGGTTATTATCTTCTAAATCAAATAAGTTAAAGTATTTTACGTTACCCGTATAACTGCCAAAGCTATACTGCCAAGTTAAAGTATCGGATTGGTTTTGAAATTTAGCTCTGCGTATTTCTTCTTTTTTACTATATACATCTCCCAAAGGCAAATCGTCAGGATTAAATGAGCCATTTTCTAAACTTACATAAACTAAATCCCCATTAAAGGAATTCCAACCTATAAATTCTGTTGTAAATAAATCAGCAAAAGGACTTGCATTTGCTTCCAACCAAGCAATAAAGTCATCTTCATCTAGATATTCCTCTAATGCTAAGGTATCAGCTCCTAATCCTATTCCATATAAATGTGGGTCATCTCCTCTAAATGCGAGTTCGACCTCAAAAACATAAACTACGGGTTGAGGAAGCGGAGCACCTTCGTTTAAGTTGTTCCACCAACGTTGCCCCGAATATATATTATCTGCAAAATGCACATCGTCATTACCATACAGCTGAGACCCCCAACTAGTAACGCCAATAGCATCCCCCATCGTGTAAGTACCTCCATTTTGATGATGGTCTTCAGCATATTTATCAAATGTGTAATTATAATAAGTTCCTGTGCCCGTGCTAGGCATAAAACACACATCTTGACCAAAACCGTTAAAATGCTGCCCTTCAATATCTTCCTCAAATTTTTGCACCAAAATATTGTTTCCCCCGTTAGACCCCCCAATGCCTGCTTGAAAATTAAAAACACTTTGGAAAAGGTCTAAATTATCATTGCCATTACCAAAATCGTACATCCAAGGCTGATACTCTTTAGCTAATAAATGATAAGGAACTACAGCAGGTTTATCCATTCCAATTGTCATAATATAAGATTGACCATTCCACTCTCGAACAAATCCTACATTGTTTAAAGCTTCTTCGTGTTGAAATTTAGCGATTACACTATCATAAATCTGTTCGTGTATTTTTTTATTTACAGCGTCTCTAACCATTGCTAGTGTGGGCAATTGTTTGTATACGACGGTAGGGTCGCTTTCAAATTGATGTGTTGCATCATTTATAGAAAAAGCATCTGTATTTAAAGCCCCCATCCCCGAATCTAGCCACGCAAGAACTCTTGATTGATATGTTGCATAGTTGGGATGCTCAAGTCTGCTGTGTTCCGACTCGAAAGGAAAGTGCGTTCCTTTATAGTTATATGTATTTGATACAATTGAAGGACTCCAATACTCAATTACTCGTTGTCCTGTAAATGTTCCCATTATGGTGTCATTGGGGATTACAGCACTAGAATCCCAATAACTTAAATTCCCTAACAAATCTTCATTCAAATTGGATGTTAATCTTAAACCCTTAGGGTCATCTATAGAGAGCTGGGGTCTGCCAATAGTTTCCTGAGAATGAAATACAGAAGTAGTTCCGTCATAAATGCTTTCTCCTTCAGGGTTTCCCATAATTACACATTGAGAGGGAAATCTTACTTTTAAACATTGAAATTCATTGAAGGCAGGGGGATTTTTAGGTATAACTCCTGAAAACTTTTTTCTAATTTCTATAACCTTATTACTACTTATTGTATATTGTTCGTTATCTATCCAACTCCAATCTTGGACATCTCCATCGCCACCTACCAAAACATTAGGGTTGAAGTTTTGCAAAACCTGATAATAATCGCCTTTGTCTATATATAATGGATTTACTCCTCCTGTCTCATTTTGATAAGCGGAGGTGGTCTCCTCTGAATATAAATCCCCTATAATTATATTCCTTGAATCATCTAATAAATCATCGCATATAATCCTAACGCTAACTTCATCATTTGGGTTTGATTTATTTATCCAAGGGATAGCAGGTGCTTTGTCTACTTTCCCATATAATATAGGGATAGGTCTATTAATATAATCTTTGTTATAAGCGTGAATTGAGCTAGCAATATTAGCTATAGGTACAGTTTTAGACAATTTATCCTGAGTTAAATCCTCAAGTTGTATTTTTACGATTTTACTATCGTGTGTTATTCTTCTAATTGTTCCTCTGAAAATCATAAGACAATCATCTAACAAGGTACAAGAAGGTGTTTTATAATAAATCTCTATATATTTATTTTCTAATCCATTTTCTGAAACAAAATCACTAAACCTTTCATTGCCAATAGTGTAATTAGAAAGCGAAAAAGATACATTATTAATAGAAAAGTTTTTGCTTCTAGTATTTATACTTTCTTTGATGGAAGTTATTTTTAAGTTTCTATCTTCAAAAAACTTATCATTATCAAAAAGTTCTTTTCTTTGTCCTATATATAAAGGGTTGTTTTCAGGGTCTATAACGATTAAAGTCGTAAATTCTACTGTTTTATTTTCTAAATCCTGACGAATCTTTGGTTTTTGAGATAAATCAATCATTAACTAATACCTATGTCTGCACCTCTACGGATAGCCTCTTTTATTTTAGGGATAGCTTCCGACTCTATAAAATCATCAGACATAACATTTCCTGCAAAACTTACATTTACACTAGAGCCTGCAGAGCCTTGATTTATTCTATTCATTGCCTCTAGCCCTACAGCATCAACAGCGTCTCTATTTACTACATATTCGCCCTCTTCTGCTTCTATTAGTGTTCCGCCTTGAGAGTGTCTTTTTCCTCCCACTAATCCACCTGTAGCCATTGTTGGTGGTTTTGCAGAATTTATCTGTTCTAACTGCATTAAGCCCATAGCTACTGTCGCTGCAATCCAAGGAGCTGCAAAAATACCTGTTTGACCTGTGATTTTCATAATAGCCATTGCAGTATCCATTACAACAGAAGCTCTATTTGCCATTTGTTGTTGTTTAAACTCTTTAACTATTCTTTCATTGTTTTCAGCCTTAATTTTATCTTCCATCTTCTTTTTGTCATCATCGGAAGCTTTTTGGTATTTTCTTGTTTCTCTTAATGAGGCTATCTGTGCGTTAGCTTGAGATTTAATCATTTGTATATTTGCTTGAGATTGTTGCATAGCGGATTTTATCCAAGCTCCTGCTATGGTAGTTGCTGCCTCAATATTAGCCTCTGTCCTTGAAACTACTTGAGCTTCTTGCTCTGCATATTTTTCAGCCTCCGAGTCAATCCTAGCTTTATCAGCCTCAGAAAGTTCCTCTTTAAGTTCTAAATTCTTTAACAATAATTCTGCTTCAGCTTCGTTGCCTTCTGCAAGTGCTTGTAAGTATGCTGCATTTGTCTCTTTAAAAACAGCAACTTTATTTAAATTATCCTCTTTTAATTGTTGATTTGCTGCAGTAGTAAGCTCAAACGATTTTTTTAATTTAAGCTCTTGCTCGTAAAACTTTGCAAGTTCTGCGTGAGTCGACATATATTGCGTCGCCATATCATTGAGGCTAAATGTTACGCCTCCTGAAGCCTTGGATAGGTTGCTAAAACTTCGCTCAAGAATATTAGTCTTTGCTGCTAATTTTTCTTCTTCAATTGCTGCTTTATCTGCCGAATAAGCAGTTTCCTTCAATAAGTCATTTATTATGTCAACTTCGGGCTGTAGGGATAGAATTTGATTTTGAAGGTCTAACATCTCCTCGGTCATCTCCCCTGTGGGGTCGCCAATCTCTTCTATGCTTTCTTTAGTTAATTCTAATGATGTAATTACATCAAGTAACCCTTCAAGGTCAGCTTTCCCATATAGAGTGCTTATTGATGTGTTAATTATTTTAGCTTCTCTCTCTACATCTTTAACGTGTTCTTTAATTGCTTGTGTTCTAGCTGCACCTGCTCCTATAAACTTACTATTTATTTCATCGTCGTATAGCTCTCTGATTCCCGTAGTAGCATTTGTGATGGCAGTCATAGAACTAGACATTACATTAATCGCATTTTGTACATCTTCTTGAGTTGCGTTTTCATCTAATAGAGGTATCGATATAAAGCCAAAACCCTCAATTGCTTTTCTTGCTTCATAACTACCTATAACTTGATTGCCAACCGCTTCATCAAGAAAATTTGCATAGTCTGAAATTTTAGTTTGGTCATAAGCCTCATCAAAAGCTTCATTAACCAATTTTGCATAAATATTCCAAGTAGATGTTTTTGATTTTACAGCCTTTTCTTCTGCTCTTTGTTGAGACAATAGCTTATTTTTCTCTTGCACAGCTATTTCTTCAAGAGAAGAGGCTTCTATCATTTTATACTCTAATAGGTTTTGCTTTCTTTGTATATGATGTCTCTGTTCTAATAATGCTCTTATTTCTGCTGCAGCCATAGCATCTTTGCCTGAAAGCAAGCTTTTTTCCTCTGCAGCTAAATCTTTCAAAGATTTTTTACGTCTAATATGAGTTTTTATAAGAAATTCTTCTACAACTTGGAGGTCTTCTATTCCTCCTTTTCTATCTTTCGTAAGTTTGATAGCTTCTTTTTCAAAATCACTTTGAGCATAAGATAATTTTACATTATGAAGAAGAGCTTTACTTGATTCAACTAAAGTAGCTCTAAAATCAGCTAAAGATTTTTGAGCTTCTGCAATTTTAATTGCATTTTTATCCCAAGCATCTGCACTTTTATTTAAAACATCTCTATATACATCAAAGCTAGGAACAGATTCTTCTATCGCTTCATCTGCTTTCATAAAATGAGCTATAAGTTCTCCTAAAACAACAACAATAGCAAATAAGCCTCCTGTAGTGCTAATAAGACCTGCTTTAACAGCTTTTAAAGCATTTACAAAGCCATATGCTTTTATTTTAGCTATACCAAAAGCAAGTCCGACTCCACTTAAAACACTTAGGTAAGCTTTTAATCTTTTGGTGTTAGCAAAATGCCTGCCAAGTGCAATAAGAGGCATAACCATTTTTTGTAATGCTTGTCCAAAATCTTCTTGAACGGTCTGCCAAGCTGCTCCTAAAGCTTTTACTTGATTCGTGTAACTATCAGCAGTCCTTTGAGCGTCAAAGTGAGCATCGGTTGTTCCTCTTACCATTAAAGAAACTCTAGCTTGTAATTTTGCTGATTCAGTTAATTCTTCATTGCCGTCTGAAATTCCGAGCCTAAAAGCTTCCATTTTCATACGACTTTCGTTAATAATTATACCATACTTTTTAACTGTTTCGTGATTTCCAACTAAAGCACTTTGAAAGTCATTTAATACATCGGCATCAGCTTTATTTGAAAAACTTGCAACATCTACAGCTAATTGAGTCATAGCCATAGAAACGTCTGCAGCTCCTGCTCTTACCATACCTAGTGGTACAAATGTATCTTGTAAGCCTGAAGCAAATTTCAGCATTTCAGTAGAAGACCTGCCCATTGATGCTTGAATCATATCAGCCCATTGCTGAACAGCCTCCATACTGTCGCCAAATACGACTTCACTTTTGTTCATTATTTCTTCTAGGTCGGCAGCAGCCTTAACAAGCTTTATAATCGATGATGATGCTAATGTCATAGCAAATGACAATAGCAACATTTTATTTCTATAAATAGCTGTTATGCTTTGAAGTCTTGCGAATGCGGAGGCTTGTCTGTTGATTTGCTTTGTATTTTCTTTGCCAAGCTTTGTATTAGCACTAACTCTTTGTTCAATCAGCCTTTGTTGTTGTATGGTTTTTTTAGTGGCGTTATTTAGGGTTCGTATAGCCCTAAGGAGCTCTTTATCGCCTGCGGGTTTAAATTTTATAAATATTGTGTCTTTAGCCATAGTTATCTTTTCGTTTTTACTTTTGCTTTTGCCTTATCGTAGACTTCTTTTTCCATTTTAGCAAATGCGGCTTTAATCTTAAAAAATCTGTCAACCCATTTTGCGGGTTGTTCTCCATAAGTACCTTTAAAAGGGGGAACTTTTAGCTTTTCGCAATATAAATATCTCTGAACATCTTTGTATATGCTCTTGTCAAAAAGGATATTCAGGCAAGCAAAAAAGGGAATCTGCGTTTTTATTGATTGAGCAATATCAACATCCATTCCTGATTCAATATTATCATAGCACTCTTGGGCTAAGAGCTCTATGACATCAAAAACATCTTCCTTGCAAGTGAAAGTCCTAGTTTCCCTTTTACCTTTTATAATTATAGGTATTTGTGCTTCATAAGGAAAACTATGGTAGGGGCAGCCTCCACAACGTCCGCCCAATACACATAACTCTATTTGGAGGCTTTCTCTTCCCCCGTTGTTAAGGCTTTTTGGAATTCGATAAAAGCTTCTGTTCTTTCTTCGATTTTCCATTGGATTAACTCTTCATCAGAGTTGTTTCCATCTAAACAAATTCTTAGCCATTTTGTTAAAGTTGAATTCATTGCCTTAATGCCTCCAAGAGTTCCATCAGAATTTAATTCATATTGAATAGAATCCATCAATTCATCTCGTTGGTCTAAACTTATATCATTCTTCATTTTAACTTTACGACCTGTTTTAAGTTTAAATTCCATAATTTTCCTTATTTATTTATTTATTAATCACTTAAATCGACTATTAACAATTCATCAGTTCCATCGTCTACCGCTTTAAGGGAGCAATCAAGCATCATTATATCGCCTTCTGATAATGCCACATTTGTCAATACTGCGTTAGCAGTATCTATACCGAAGTTACCATTATTTGTAATGATAAATGATTCTTCTGCTTTTGCAGCAGTCTGACCATCAAAGTTTGAAATCATATCTTTAGTATTTCCGTCATACTTAACTTGACAATCGTGAGTTACAGAACATTCTGCCCCTCTGCTTACGACTTCGTATCCTGTTGATGTTATTCCTGAAAATACTGCAGGGTAATCAATTGTAGTAGTAAAGCTATTTAATACTGCATCAACACCATATAATTTAACTCCGCTTGCGGCAGCTAAAGTTGTGTCTGTAGTATTTGCATAATTATTACTTCCTGCTACATTTATAAGAGTTTGAGAATCTAAATCAGGAATTTTTCCTGTTTGTAGAGTCGCAGACCACTTATATCTTCCGCCCTCTGTTCCTGTATCAGCTGAAATCGTAAAATTAGTAACTACGCAGCCAAAAAATTCCATAGCTCTTTGGTTACTAACATCAGATGGATTAATCTGAATAGTTAATGATGAAGCATTGTTTGTTACTGCTTCTCCATATCTTTGTGAAAGTATTTTATGTCCTGATGCAATAGTTTGATTTGTATCATCTGCTTGTGCAGCTCCACAAATATTAGCTAAAAGCAATCTATGTCCTACATCGTCGTGCAATGTTCCTGATAAACTCAATTCAGTTACTCTCATCGTTCTGTCTTGAAAGAAATCCTCGTCCTTTAGAGTAGCCCCAACACCACTTCTAACATCTAATGCTTGAGTTACATTTAAGTTAGGGTAGCTTACTGAATCAACATCTAATTGATACATATTTGTTGCGTGCAATCCTGTTGTACCTGCATCACTTGCATCAGATATAACGAAACACGTCCACTCTTTAGGAGAAAATGCGTGTGCTACATTTGCCATTATTTATCTCCTTGTTTTTTATTTTGCTGTTTTGGTTTAAATGCTGACTCTACAACATCCACCATATCTTTTATTGTAGAAACAGAATTAACTTCTACTGTCTTTCCTGCACTTAGATTGTCCCAATCATCTTTGGTACATCCGCAAGATTTCCAATTATTAGGTAATACTGCCCCTTTTTTAAGTTTTACTTTCATTTATTTCTCCTATTCTACATTTCCTAAATGTTGGCACTTATAATCCCAAACAACTATATAAATGCCTGACTCTTCATCTGCATTTAGCTCTGTAGATTCAAACCTACAATTAAATGCGTTTGAGCTATCTGATAATGTCATCGTAACATTATCGTGTATTAAAGCCTCTATACGAGAAACATAGCGTAAAACGTGGTCTAGTGCGGTTTCCGTAAGATTAACTTCATTAAAAACAAATCTAACCTCTATCGTAAATTCTCTTGTCTCTGATGTTGTGTTATATTCAAGTAAAGTGCTCCCTGTTGGGATTAGTTGCACAGATTGAGTTACCCCACTAGGTACACTCCCCCCTTTATAAACACGCAAAGTCCCTTTGAATTCTGTCTCAACGATAGACTCTAACTTGTCTAAAATATTCTTCCAATTGTTTGTAAAAGTTACTGCCATTTATCTAATTTTCCAAATTTAGTACCTTCTTGTCATCCTCACAGAATTTATGCTAGAATTGTCAACTTCTTCTTGCCATCCTGCGACTTCTACTTCCCATTCATCATTTGCTGCAGCTTGTGTTGAATCATTAGCTCCCGCAAATCTAATTTCTAAAGTTCCTGCTAAAGACTGGAAATCTCCTGATATTTTTCTTGAACTAACTACATTTGTTGCTTTTAACGAATCAGCGTCTTTAACCCAAACAGAGTATGTAGCTGTTCCAAGAACTCCGCCATCTATAATTTTAACCTTTAATAAATCCCAATCTCCTGACCATCTGCCTCTAGTATCTACAGGTCTTATTTTTCCTGATGTGTAAGTAACATCTCTTATAATTCCTTTAGAAGAATCTCCTGTCGTTTGCCAAGATAATGCAGCTTTTCCGCTATTTAAAGACTCTATGTTTTCCATAGCATCTTGCATTAACGAAGAAGCTTGCTCTGACATAGGGTCGTGGCTTCTGATAAGGAATGTTGCAGCTATTAGAGCAGTTGTTCTAATAATTATATAATCGTAATTACCCTCTTTATCCTTTAGTTGTTCTCTTGGTAAGTTAGGGTCTAATTTAGCATCTAAGTATCTACTTGCATTTGCTGTAATTCTTGTAATTA
>CEUI01043997.1_pt1 | contig 24508 bp, 24 predicted proteins | sample 531411 | NCBI WGS metagenome assembly CEUI01 (sample SAMEA2622841, study PRJEB7988) | marine metagenome | isolation source: saline water (ENVO:00002010), including
GCTCGCAGTCGTCAGCCGCCGACCAGGAGTTCTGCTGTAACCCAAGACCGACGTGCAACAACGACGCATGCAACTCAGCGACCCACATCCTTAAAAGTAATGTGGGGGAAGAGGGGGGTCCCACGGAGGAGGAGTGGAAGTGCGCTGGAGCAACTTGTAACACTTCCGACCAGAACACTTGCTGCGTCCAACGATCCATATGCTCTAGTACTGTATGCGATGCGGATCATGTCCTTAAAAGTGATTATCAATCGCGTAGGTGCGAAGGCGCAACATGTAGCGCTGGGCTGTCGGCGGGGGCAGACGGCACTGCATCCTGGACTAAGAGAGTTCAGAAGCACTGCGCCAATGATGACTACGGGTCGTACTCGACACTCGGTGCCGCGGGGGAGGCGTGCTTAGCGGATCCGAACTGCTACGGCGTGTACGACAGCGGTTGTAACGGCACCGGCAGTTACTCCCTGTGCCCTTCGAGAAATTTGTCCACGTCGTGGTTCGGCAGCTGCGTGTACGTGAATCCGATGGTGGACAATGCGACATGCTGCGACGACAGAGCAGCGTGCTCCACACTCACGGCATGCGCGGCGGGCTACACCGCTGACACCTCGGCGAATGCTGATCTGTGCGCTGGCGCAGTATGCGACAACACTGGGGCGGACAATGAGCTGTGCTGCGATGAGAACTCATGCGCTCAAGTCGGAAACCTCGGCACTGGCGTCGTTGGTGGCGACACCGATGCATGCACGACGACGACCGTCCTCACCACAAGCTCAGACCGTACCTGCAACGTCAAGTGCGACACGAACACATATGTCGCCCAGACGGCGACAGTGGAATGCTCTGCAACCGCAGCCGCGGGCGCCAATGTGAGTGGAAAACCTACATGCATTCCTCGTCAAACGTGCGACGACGAAGCATGCAACTCAGCGACCCACACCCTTAAAGGTGATTTTGCTCTGCGGCTGTGCTCTGGAGGCACTTGCGACCATTCCGACCAGTCCGAATGCTGCGACCCAAAAGCGACGTGTGGCCTGGGACCGAAGCGCTCCTCGGATGTTGGGGAGACGGTCACTTGGGTATTATCCAAAACCACCGGTCAAAGCTGTGATGAAGTTTGCAGCGGTGAAGGTGCAGGAATATGTAAGGATGGATTATGGGGGGTTAATACCTTGTCGGAATTCGGAGACATACTGGAAACGATAGGTGCAGATCATCCAACGGTGATCGCGACGGGCTGGGCGAATGACGATAATTCTAGTGTGAGTATTAGGCAAGGACATAACCTGCACGGCTCGCCATACCTCCACATAACCAGCCCGAACTTGGGCTTTGTGCCCGATACAGGTGTAGAGACATTATGCTCGAGCGGCTCCGACGCCACCAACACATACCGTCTCTGTAAGTGTATTGGCGGGGTGTTGGAGTCAGGTGTATCTGATGATGACTGTGGTCCTGGATATATATATAACAGCCAATCGAGTGAATCAAGATGTGTCGGGGCTACATGTGATATGAATGTAAACGCGGATAAAGAAGCGTGTTGTGTTGCACAATGTAGTAGTCTTAAAAATTCCACTGATTCTAATGATCCTAATGAGAATCCAACTACAACGGCAAATAGAAAATGCGGGACGGGATATAATTATAACACCGCCAATGACACCACTGAGTGTATTGGCAGAGGAGGTGGGGACACAAGCATCGAATGTGATGTTGGGGAAGCGGGGAGTACGGATCAAAGTAGTTGTTGTGTTGCACAATGTAGTAGTCTTAAAAATCCCACTGATCCTAATGATCCTAATGAGAATCCAACTACAACGGCAAATAGAAAATGCGAAGGATCATTAATGCTGGACCGAACGGATTCAACCAGACCTGCGTTTCAGTGGGTGGGTGGGACGGTGGACGTCGGAGCGGGGAAATATATATATGACACCACCAATGACAACGCTGACAATGCGTGTGAGGGCAGCGGGCCGGGGGACACAAGCATCGAATGTGATGTTGGAGGAGAAGTTGGAGATCAAGATCAAAGTCGATGTTGTGTTGCTCGAGCGACATGCGGTGATGCGGATGGGTCTGGAAGTGGTACTGCAACTGTAACCAGTGCTAACTGTGGTGATGGATTTGTATATGACTCCACTGAGAAGAGTGGATCACATTGTGCTGGGGCTATGTGTTTTGATGGTATAAATGATGCAGCGGATAAAGCAACGTGTTGTGTTGCTCAAGCGACATGTGGACCCGAGGCTGTTACTTGTGGGGAAGGATATTTACCGAAACAGGAGGGCATCAACATCTGTGCGACGCCGCCGCCGAGCTGGCCGGCGGCGGCGCCGCCGGGGTGCTGGATGAATGGTGATCCATCCCCCTCAGTCACTACCCAAGGGGAATGTGAACGTGGAGGAGGAGACTGGTTCAATCCTCCTGCGGAGGACTGCGAAGGGAGGTTAAACGGACTGACGGGCCGCTCGATAGAATATCAGCGAACGGTATGCGAAAGCGGAAGTATTGAAGGCGGAAATATTGAATGCGAATTCAAGCCCGCAATTAAAGACGATGAACGTTGTGAGGGTGCTACCTGTAATGCATCATCGATAGGTAGCCACGACCATAACATTTGCTGCTATCCTATGTATTGTGCTCCTAGTAATATTAATAACTCAGAAGATAAGGTGAATCCAAATTTTTGTAGGGGAAAGACTGGAGATACATGTTCTTTTACTTGTCTGCCAGGATATATTAAGAGTTTTACTCCTGAAAGCGGCGGAGAGCATACATGTAAATGGAGGATTGAGGATGATGACACGGCATCACTAGTCTGGGAGGGGGGAATGTGTGAAGAATGTCCTGGAGGGATGTCGGGAGGGATGTCGGGAGATGATTTACAATGCAGAACTTGCGAACTCGGGAAGAGCACATGGAATGGCACGATCTGCACCGACTGCCCGGCGGGGAAATATTCAAAACAATTGTGTAAAGCGGTGGACGGCGCGACCGAGGCGCAGCTGCCGGCCTCCTGTATGGGAACTATGGTATGTTCAGATCCACAATCCATTACCCAAGAGGAATGTGAAGGCGGATTCGGAGTCTGGACCGCAGACTGCTCCGTGGCCTTCGACGGTGGGGGGGAGTGTCCTGATGGTTGTAAATATTTACCCGCGTTGGTGGAGGAATGCAATCCCGACGGTCAGCTGCCACCACCATACACTGACGAGAGCGAGGGATGGGCGCGCACGAATCGAGGAGGCAGAACCGACATCTTTTGGAGGAAAGGAAAGATGAACGCATTTACATCTCAATGTGAAGAATGTCCGGTTGGTAAGTATACCGACGAGGTGGGCGCAAGAGCCTGCAAGGACTGTCTGCCTGGTAAGTATGTCAACACCACGGGCAGTAACCACCTGAACGACTGTAAAGGTTGTGACCTTGGTCATTTCACATCTACCTCTGGTAATAGATACCAATATAAATGTCCACCAGGGACTTATCAAAATGAATTGGGGCAAGACAACTGTAAAGTATGTCCGACAGGGAAATATTCAAGAGTATGGGGGGCTGTGGATGCGGATAGTTGTGAAGAATGTAATTTATATGGTAATATTACAGTATCAAAATTACCAGATTGTTCAGAAGATTTTCCAGACAATCTAGACCCGGATAGTAAAAATTGGTATCCATGCTTTAGAGAGGAAGGTGGGGATCCTGATAATCTTCAAATTGATAGTAATGATAATAATAATAATAAAATAGGAAATTGTAAATATGAGAGAGGGGATATAATAGTTAAAATAAATAATAATAACGAGTGCTCGCGGGTGGACGAATTGGCTAGTAGTGATATACAAAATATAGAATGGGATGAAGGAGATGAAATATGGATTGGAAAGACAACGCCGCCCGAACACCCCATATATAATAGTTGTAAAAGTTGTGAATCTGATTTTATTAATTTTGGTGCTACGACTTGTCCTACTACTGCTGATGGTAATTGCGGAGGTAGGTTACAATCCCATGGATATTGTTTAGATCCATATGTTCCATTGAATGAGTATTCACATGGGGATATTTGGCCGATAAAGAAACTTTTGAATAGAGAAAATTGTAGGGAGATGTGGGTAGGGGCTGATAATTTAAGGAAAAATAAAGCACTTGAATGGTGCGATGTTCAAAGTACACGATACTATCCTTCTGAAGTAATACGATTAGATGAATGTAATGGTGACGTCCCATGGAGAAGGACAGGGGTTACATACAATGATGTGGATTTGCCGAAAGAAGATGAAATATTAGATCATTTAAAATCAATGGGTATTAATCCCATAAATATAGTTAATAAAAGTGATTATTTAAAAAATCCTGAAAATACAACATGTTCATGTATGGTAGGTTATAAAGTTAGTGATGATGGTAGTGATGATGGATGTACTAGATGTCCTAAAGGGAAAACCACAATTAATATTAATCAAAGTAGTTGTGATTATTGTGAAAAAGATTATTATGTATATAACGGAGAATGTTTAAAATGTGAAGATGGAGGGAATCCTAATAATAGTCCGATATATGGACCGAATACTAGTTGTAGTTATTATAATCTATGTAAAGAAGAATATTGTGATGATTTCCCTGATAAAGTTCCAAGATTTCCATTGGGTAGTTATGAAAAATACCCAGAAACAGAATGTTGTGTTAATAAAGTTCAATGTGATGAATCTATTTGTCCTACATTTACTATTTTTGATGAGGATAAAAGTGATGTATATTGTTCTACAAACCCCTGTAAGCCTGAAGAATGCTGTATGTCCCTCGAAACATGTTCCTATGAAGATTGTACTACACCAGGATATTCAATTAAATCAATTGATGAAGAAATAATAACAGAGGGTTGTAAGGTTGATGGAGTATCAGTGGAATGTTCTGAAGAATTATGTTGTGATACAAACCAAAAATGTTCTGATACTAATATATGTGATAAAGAAGGTTGGACTTTAAAGAAAGATGCATATAGATATAAATGTAGGTCTGAGGAATGTGACTTTGATACTGATAAGGATAGATGTTGCTCTATAATAAGGGGTTATTCATTATGTTCTCAAGACGAAGATGATACAGAATGTATTAATGGTGTTAAATGTAGTGATGGTAGGGTTAGTCGTGAAATAAATGGTTCTAGTTTTTGTGTAATAAATAGTGATGAACATTGGAAATGTGACAATGAAGAAGACCCTATTTTTTGTGATATAGGTATGGCTGTTTGTAGAATTGGTTTTATAAAGGATAACACTGGAAATTGTATTATTGATAAAAATAATAATTTTGTGTGTTCAAGTCCCAATGGAACGGTTAATCTAACAGATAAACGTTGTATTGGAGGATATCCAAAATGTAAGGTTGGAACGGTATATAATAGAGCAATACAAAGTTGTGTTGGCTCTCAGACACTCAAGAGACAAATGATTAATAAAAGGAAGGAACTTCGTAAGCTCTCTAAGAAGGGGGAACTAAATAAAAAAGCCCGTGCTGCTGGTATAGAGAAAAGTTTACTAGATAGTGGTCTAACCAAGGATGATATCATTGACCTTATCCTAAGTAGGATAACTTTAGATTGTGGTTATGGATATAGTTATGATGATACAATAGGTTGTATTCTTGATGAATATGATGAAAATGGACAACCAACCCATTTTATTAAGGATGAAAATAATAATCTAAGATGTAAACTAGGGTATATATTTAATGATGATGATGAAAACCCTAAATGTGTCCTTAATAAAGCCGCGGGATGGAAATGTGCTATTGAAGCTAGAACAGAAATGGAAAGCTTAAAACAAAAGAGTATAGAGGAACTTATAGGTATAGCAGAAACAACTATTGCTGATAGTGATATTTCAATACTTAACAAAATAAAAGAGAAACCAAATAAAGATCTACTAATCTACTTTATTATGGGTAAAAAATATTGTAACGGAGATGGAGATCCTTGTGATGAGGGGTGTTGTATGGATAATTGTTGTAATGTGGCAAATTGTGATGATGTCCCTATTTGTGGAAATGGTAGATTATTTAATGGTGGTAATTGTGTCGATCAAGGTGAAGAAGAGGATTGTTACGGAGAATGGTCTCCGTGTTTGTCAGATTGTAGAGATAGTTATTTTACAATAAAAACACCTAAAAAAGGTTTCGGAAATGATTGTTTAGATACATCGGGTAATGTATTAAATGATGGAGATTCAAGATCATGTAAAGGGTTAGGTTTCTGTACAGAATACAAGGATAGATATTGTGGTAGTGATAATAATAATATTATTGTTGATGATTTAGAAAATTGGAATTGGGAATGGGTTAATGAAGGTATAAGAGACCGTTGTGATCGTATTTATAAAGGTGAGTTATTAGATTGTGTAAAGTCTGTTGTAGGGGATGATAAAACAAGAAGAAAATGTCCTATATATACAGGTAAATGTATTGGGAATACAAATCCGATCGAAGATATAGATTGTTCTTTGGGTGGGAACAATTTAGTATTAAAAGAAGATGCATATAGTATAGATCGTTCAGGCAACAGTTATGAAACATGTTGTATAGAACGTAATGTGGATCAATTGATTAAAGAAGGGAGAATTGATTCCAGATTAATAGAATCAGAAGAGGTTCAGTCGGCGATAGATATGGATCAAACATATGAAAGAGAAGAAATATTTACTAGGCTACGTTAATAGTTTTCATTATTTGACACATTCTTTCAAGTAATAAATATCGTTTTTGAGATAGAGTCTCTTCCATATCTTCTTCACTAAATTTAAACCCTCTATCCACTAATCGGATGATCTTTTCTTCGTCAAGACTAAACTGAAGACATAATTTTATAAAGCGTTTATCTTGTTCAATCAAAGATAAATGGTTTTCATAGATATTATCTAAGAAATAATAGGAATATATCTTATTTTTAAGAATTATTTTTGTAAATTCCTTTTTCGATGGATGATTAATTCCAATAATATAATTTAAAATCTGTATGTTTCCTGTTTCACAGCATTTTTCTAAAAGTGAATAATAATAATTATTATCATTCGAGTAATAGGTTATCAAGAAATCATTGTATTTCATTGATATTAAACTATGTAAATGTTTTTGATTTAATACAATACCTTTATTGATCATTAAATAAAATAAAATATCTTCGCAATTATCAATACGATTAATAATCGTGTTTAACTTCGTTTGTATTACTGTAGAAATACGGTAGTAGTAATTAATTATTAAATATGATAATAAGTTTTTATGGTTATATTTTATAGAGATATCTAATAATGATGGGATAAGGTTAATATAGGGATTTACTATATTTCTAGTTTTATCCAATAATAACTTTATAATTTCAATACGATTATACATACCTGCTAATATTAATGGATTCTTTGTAGAGGCTAATGAGAAAATATCATTATCTGGTTCTATATAGATATAAAAACGATTAAAGATTATTTTTAAAAAATATTCATTCAATAACCCATCTATAAAAACATCATATCTATTACATATGATTAATTCCTTGATATTCTCTAATGATAATTTAACCTTGTTTTTAAAAAGCCATTGGAAAGTGTTGATGGATGATTTTTCTTCTTTACATATTCTATTAATATCTTCATCATAATTATGTTCATCACTTTCATATATATTATTCATTTGATATATCATAGTATACATACATTTATTAATATTCATCAATGATAAATACTCCGTTGGTTTAGAACAAGCATGATGAACAATAGAAATTAATATATCATCTGGCAATGTATCTAACATAGTGTATATATAAATTTGATTTTATTTTTTTAAATACAAGTAATCTTATTATGGAAACAATGAAAAGTATCGAAATTATAATTAGAATGCAGAATATACAGCTTTTAAAATACATAGCATGGAATGAAGACTGGGACTATATTGATCTTTGTAAAAAATATCTACAATAAAGAAAATCTACATAATGGACATGTTTTCCCGGTCTTACACCATTCTTCAATACACTCTTGATGAAAGATATGATTACATTTTAAAGTAACTATCTTTTCTTTTTTTTGATACTTCTCTAAACATATTACACACCCCTCCTTAAGTATATCGCTGTCCTTTACTTCCTTTCTATTCATGACTAATGGTCTTCTTATATTTCTTCTACCCATCGTTTTATTGATATAATATTCATGTAAATTTGCCCCCAAGCAACAGAATATCATCATAAGTAACATATAAATCGGTAGAAAAGTATCAATCGTTGCTTCATAAGTAGAATTATATCTATTATATTCTCCTTGATCATATCCATTATTATACGTATTTAGATAATTCGATTGTTCTTCACCATTCATATATATATAAAGAAATAGTTATATATTTATATAGTTTATAAAAAAAGCGGTATAATTATAAATGGAAACAAACCACCATACAAAGAAGTATATTGATTATCATAATAAATATGTAGAAAAATATGGAGAAAATACAGTTGTCCTTATGCAAACTGGAAGTCATTTTAATATCTTTTCAATTATGAACGATGAAGTTAATATTGGTCCCGATATATATCATATTTGCCAAAACATACTAAACAATGCATTACAAGTTACAAAACAGAATAAGAAAAATCCAGAGATTTCTTATAGTAACTGTCTATTAGCCGGATTCCCTTTATCCGTAATACAGAAATATGAAAATATTTTATTAAGTAATAATTATACAGTGGTTGTTGTAGAACAGATAACACCCCCACCAAACCCAGAAAGGGGGGTTACAAGGGTTATATCCCCTGGGACAGCGATTGATAGTTATAATCAACAGGATAGCCATTACCTAATGTCGATTTATATTGAAAGAAATGAGAATTTAACGAAAGTGATTTATATTACAGGTATATCTGTGATAGATCTCTCAACTGGGAAGAATTACTTACATTATATTATTAGTAAGATTGATGATAGTCAGTTATGGATTGATGAAATAGGAAGATATATACATTTTTATAATCCTTCTGAAGTATTATTTCATCTTAAAGGATTTGTATTATCGCAAGATGATATTATTCAAAAATGGGATATTCATCATAATTCCATACAAATAAACCATTACAATGATAAGAATTATTTAAAAACACCCTTTCAGAACGAATTCCTTCAGAATATCTTTCATTTAAATGTCATGATGTCTCCAATTGAACATTTTGATCTTGAAATGAAGCCAGAAGTGGTGATTTCCTATATTTATTTACTACAATATATTAAGGATCATATCGCTAAAACACTACAAAATATTGAAATCCCTGAATTTATAAATGACAATCAATGTCTTTGTCTAACATCGAACTCGATCCGTCAATTGAATGTTATTAATAATTATTCCTATTTTAAGGGGAAGAATGAATCATTGCTTTCTGTTTGTAATCTATGTGTAACTCCTATGGGACGAAGGTTGTTTAAAGAGAGATTATTATATCCATCAATCAGCCCGGATATTATTAATCAAAGGTATGATTTTATTGAAATGTTCCGTAAGGATAAATACTATGAGAATATACAATCTCCATTGAAAAAAGTATCAGATTTAGAAAAATCATTAAGGAAAATGGGACTAGGTTTATTAGACCCTCCTGATTTTTTTTCAGATTCATTGTCATTTGAGTATGTAAATAATGTTCTATCCATACTTGATGAAGAAAGAAATATTATAGACTGTTTTGACAGTGATATAATTAACACATTTAGGGAGTTTTATAATGAATGTAAATCTATTTTTATTTTTCATAATCTTTCTCAAAGTTCAAACCTCCAAAGATCAATACTCCATAAAGGAATTAATACAGATCTTGATTCATATGAAAACCTTACAAATGAATATTATGGTATCCTTGAATCGGTTGGAAAAAGGTTGTCAGGATTACTCGATAGTTCCGAAAATAGTATTAAGCTTGATTATGATGATCGTAATGAATGGTTTTTCTACTGTACAAATAAGAGGGCAACTACTTTCAAAGAGAGACTTACAAACTTAAATGGAAATTCAATCCATGTCCGTATTGAGAATGATAAAGTAATCGCATCGTTTTTAAAATCTGATTTTTCATATAAGAGGAAAGATGGTTCATCAACGATAATATTATTTGATTACTGTAGAGAAGTATCAAAAAAGTTAATCAAAGTTCAAGATATGGTTGAACGATTAAATAGAAGTGAATGGAATAATAAAGTGAAATATCTTTATAATAAGTATAATACATCCCTTAAAAAGTTTTATTTCTTCTTATCTGAAATAGATTGTTATTGTTCGGGAGCAAAATTATCAATCCAGAACGGTTATTATCGTCCAACTATTACAGAATCAGAGAAAAGTTTTATTGATTGTGAAGAAGTAAGACACCCTATTGTTGAGAAAATACATATTGAAACACCTTATATTACGAATGATATCCATTTAGGAAAAGTAGATAATAAAGATGGCATCCTATTATTTGGGACGAATGCGTGTGGCAAATCTACATTTATGAAAGCAATAGGATTAAATATCATTATGGCACAAGCGGGTTTATTTGTCCCTTCAAAAAAGTTTATTTATAAACCATATACTCAGATATTTACACGAATTTTAAATAACGATAATATATTTCGTTCACAATCTTCCTTCGCAGTTGAAATCCAAGAGCTAAAAAGTATCCTTAATCGGGCAGATAAAGCATCTCTTGTATTGGGGGACGAGTTGTGTTCGGGGACTGAAAGTATTTCGGGATTGTCTATCATTGCTTCTGGCCTTACAATGCTATGTAAAAGGAAGTCATCTTTCATTTTTACATCACACCTTCATCAATTAACTGAGTTAGAGGAGGTTAAAGCTTTACAAAATCTGGAAATCTATCATTTAAAAATCGATTATGATAAAGAAAATGATGTTTTAATTTATGATCGTAAGTTAGCAAAGGGTTCAGGTCCATCGATCTATGGATTGAAAGTATGTGAAGCTATGGGGATGTCAAAGGAATTTATTTCATTTGCAAAAACGATTCAAAATAAATTAGAAAAAAATCCTATTTATAATACAAAGTTATCACAATATAATCCAAACGTTTACATGGATGAGTGTAAGATATGTCATAAGAAAGATAATTTAGAAACACACCATATTGAAGACCAACAATATGCGGATCAAAATAATATGATAGATCATCATCATAAGAATATTAAACATAACCTCGTTCCACTGTGTAAGGTTTGTCATTTAAAGGTTACCAATAAGGAAATTATCGTTGAAGGATGGAAAGAGACTACTCGTGGGAAAGTTTTAAAGTGGTATCCTTCAGAAAAAAAAGTATCATCCCGGAAAAAAAAATTAAATGATGAACAGGTTCAAATAATTGAACATTTCTATGGAGAACATAAACATTTATCACAGAAGGATATCTTAAAAAAAATTGAACTAGATCATTCAATTGTGATCAGTTCGGCTACTCTAAAGAAAGTGATAAATGGGGAATACTAAACATACAATTATTTTTTTTATTAGGGTTCACATACACTTTACTCGTCTTCATCTTCATCAAAGTCGATCTCTCCTGTGTCGTCGTTCCACGTCCCAACTTCTGTGAAGTCATCCGTTCGGATCATCCTCCCGTCTTCCGTGTTGTGTTGATACTCGACGCCGTCAATTTCAACGATCTTAACCTCGTCCTCATCTTCATCTTCCGACTCCACCGGAGCCTCGGGCTCGGGCTCGGGCTCGGGCTCGGGCTCTGGCTCGGGCTCGGGGTCCTCCTTCACTGGCTCCTTCTCCTTCACTGGCTCCTTCTCCTTCACTGGCTCCTTCTCAGCTTCTTGCTCCTTAGCTCGAACATCGGCAAGCATTTTCAGGAGCTCCTCCTCACTGAAACTCTTCTTCTCCTTCTTCTCCTTCTTCTTCTTCGGGGACGACTTCTTTGGCGAAGTCTTCCTCTTCCTCTCCTTCTCGACTTCATTCCCATCTTCATCCGTTGACCACATCTTGGGTCCGGCTGTCGGATGGACAGGATTCTTCGGCCGTTCCTCAGTCACCTTCCCGAGCCACAGCTTTCCTTCGTTGAAGAGCTTAAAGTGTTTCTTACAGAGGCCATCGCATCCGTCGACCTTCTTCGAAGAACACTGGATGTTGTCGTATCCCAGTCCTCCGGAACGGGGCTTCTCCTTCCAGACACGGGCATCACACTTGTGTTCATTGATGACACCCCGCCTCTCTTCAGGAGGCGGAGTCGCCTTCTTACTCTTGGGCTTAATGAAATGACATGTGAGTTCGGGGTCCTGAAGCATCTCCTCCACCTCTGGGAGCCCCTCATACTTCCCCTTCAAGACTTCGAAGAGGAGGCGGGGGTCGTTGGCCGGGGAGCCGGAAGTGAGGGTCTTCTGAGCAATAGACATCGCAGACATCGTTCAGAGGGAGAACGGTTCAAGGATTGTTTGTTGGATGTCTTTCTCAAACAGAGTTTCAAATTTTGAGAAGAGCAGTCTGATGGAGACCAGACGTTGTTCTTCTGTGGTTTTTTAATTACTAGGTCTTCTTCAAACGAACTTTCAAATTTTGGGAACACCCATCTCTGAGAACGACGTCTTTCCTAAAATTTGAAACTCGGTTTGAAAAAAGATAGTAACAGAAAAGATAATAGAGAAAAGAAACAGAATGTGTTCGTATGCGTCATACTTCGGTCCCCGCCCCCTGACCGCCGGAGAGTTCCACAACCTCAAAGTGTTCTTCGAAGAAGACCAGAAGAAGAATCCAGGAGACTACGGGCTTGTCATCAACGATCATCATCAGATCCCCGGGAATTTTTCCAATGCCAATATTCCCCTCACACCTGAAGAGAGCAAGCTCCTAAAAGACTATAAGATCAATAGGGAAGCCAATGGTTGTGAAGGATGGTATGGTATCGTAACTGACCCAGAGTTCAAAGAAAGTATCCCTTACCTTGACTCTGAAGTGATGATCGAAGAATGGGACAAGTGGGTGGCGGAAGTCCAGGAGAAGGAACGACTCCTTGAATCACAGGCGAAGTCCCCTCAGATCGGTGGAGAATATCTCGTCCCGCGTCAAGATGTTCACTGGGGGATCGGAAAGTGGCAAGAAAGTCTTGAAGATGGTTCTGCGAGGTTGTTCCTTGATGGGGATTGGCATCACGGATTCGTAGATACTTATCCTCCGTGGGAAGATTTGGCTGAAGCTCGTTCACAGAAAATTCCCCTCTTCTGTGGTTCTGTCATCCTTCCTGAACATCGGGCTCCCTCTGTGAGACTTGGTCCAGACAAGGCTTTCGACGTCCTTGATGCTGAGAATAAGATGGTCGTTAAGGCTGTAGTGACCCATAATGGAATGAACTATCATACAGCTCGGTGTGATAAAGGAGCAATCTACATCGATCTCAAGTTCACTTCTCATCTTCCAAAGGTTGGTGAGGAGGTGACGATGATCGTTCGTCTCAAGGAAGCTGATCGTGCTTGTCCCTTCGCATGTGTGAAGATCCTTAAATACTAAGACAAAGACAAAAAAAACGAAAAAGAAAACCAAAAACCAAAAAAATAAACCCACTTTTTTTTATGAGTTCATAGGTTCCTTTCAAAATTTGAAACTCTGTTCAAAAGGATAAGTAAACAAAAAAACTACGGATTCTGCTAAGTGAAAGATGTCACGGAGTGATTTTAAAATGATGATCCAGACCCTTGCTCAGGGTAAGGAAATCTCAGAGGAGAACGAGGAGTTGATGTTTAGTCTGTGTTCTTCTATCATCGATCAGTGTTCTGTCAAGAGAGAGATGTCTACTCAAACAACTCCAGAACTACGGACATCTTCCAAAGAAGACATCGAAAAAGAAGAGGATGAACGGGTGATCGAAGCATCTCTTCAGACTTTCTCTCTTGAACAGGAGAAAGTTAAGGCAAGGAAACCTAAATCCCTCTCAGGATATAACCTTTTCGGTAAGCTTAATAAGGAGAATATCAAACAGATCTCTAATAGAAATGAATCCAAGTATATCACAGAACTCGCAAATCAATGGAACGGTCTTCCCTCAGAGGTGAAAGAGATGTGGAATGAACTCTCAGAAATGAAGAAGGGTGGTGTTCCTGAAGAAGACCTTCGCATGAAGGAAGGTGAATGTATGGCGAACACAGAACAGTTCTGGAGGGGTCCTATCCCCAATAGTGAGAGGACCAGTGGTCATTGGTGGTCCAACCTTTGATTCAAGAATAAAGGGAATACAGAATAAACAAAAACACAAAAAAATAAACGATTTTTTTTATGATGTCGTAGGTCGCTTTTAAAATTTGAAATTTAATTGAAGGAGTAGTTACTAAACAAACTATAAGAAAGGGGGGGAAAGATGTCTCTACTCAGTATTAATAAGGAACTTATGGTCCGAGAGAAAGCTGGGAAGGTCAATCGATCTCGCGAGGACCTTCAACGACAAGATCCACCAGTCATTACATGCCTTGAAGATATTTACTCATCTAAAGTTTATAATTTCCGTTTCTGTCGTCCATCAACCTCTGAATCAACAAGGGACAGAAGGAGAGACGAGTTCGAAAAGAGTGCAAGGGGTCCAGTGGAAGAGCTTGAACTTACCATCGGGACAGTCACGAAGGGTGGACGACAAGATAAAGATGGAAATTGGATCATCCACTCTGAAGCAAAGGATCATGGACAATCTTGGGTGGAAGAAATAGATTATCGGACAAAACAGGGTGAAAGAATCCCTATTCTACTACATTCAACAGGACAAGCAAATCGTCCATCTGGTGTCGTCGGAGTAGTCGAACTAGATACTTCACGAACGATACTTCATGGGAGAGCTAATAAACCGTGTAAGGAATGGAGTGAACAATGTAATGGATGCTTTGATGAACAGATTACAATACCTGTTAAGCCAATCAATGGTTGCCCGGTCAAGCCATTCACTCCAATTAAGGCAGGTGGGTGGTATGCTACTCGAGGGAAACCTAACCTTGTGAATATCCCTCTCACCGATGTTGAGAAGATCATTCAGACTCTTAAGGAAGTGTAGCTGTAAATATTTAACTATTCGTCTATTTGTAAGATTATTTATCTTTTTTTATCTATATATATCGTTATGGAAGAGGCATTCAAAAATATTCACAAAAAGAATATTTGGGGAGGAGGTAGTGGGACAGGTTCGAAGATGTCCCGTAACAACAAGAAGTATATTGAAAAACTTCAAAACGTCATTGAAGAAAAGGAAATCCATACGATCTGTGATGTAGGGTGTGGAGATTGGGAGTTTAGTCAGCATATTGACTTTTCAGGGAAAAAATATTTAGGAATCGATTGTATTCCTGATGTGGTAAAAAAGAATCAAGAAAAGTTCACAAAGGATAATATTACATTTGAACACAAAGTCATTGGGAAGAATTATCTTCCAAAGGGTTACGATTTAATTATTCTTAAAGATGTGATTCAACACTGGACAGATGAAGATATTGTATCTTTTTTTGAACCAATTCTAAAGAACAATAAATATGTTTTCTGTACAAATGGATTTAAGTTTATGAGAGACCCTAAAAAGAATAATCTTAAGAAACGCGATGTCACCAATCAATACAGATATCATCCAGTCGATATTAAGAAATATCCTCTGAACCTGTATCAAGATTATTGTCTCTCTACAGAAGAGTATCATGCGAAACAAATGAATCTATTTCATTATGATAAGAATAAATGAATGAACTCTCAATATATTATTTTTTAAATTTGAATTTATTATTAAAGGATAAGTTAATATAAAAAAAGTAGAAAGGTGGCAACAATGAATATTGCTGAGACACTTGAGCTCCTGGCAAAGAAGGGATGGATTCAAGAAGTTGAGATTTCAACTATCCTTGAAGATGAAGACTTTCAAAAACTTTCCACGAAGAAGGGGAAAAAGAAAAAGACAACGGAAGAACGGGCTGGTATCATTAACCCTTTGAAATGTGATGCTCGGATCTGGAATGATGGCTATGATAACATACAATGCGATTTTACAAAAGTGGATGGTGAATGCCTTTGTTCAAGGCATCTCACAAAGTTCAATGAGAATGGGGGATGGTGGCTTGGTATGATTACTGAACCTCGCCCTGAAAAACCTATCTGGAAGAATAAGGATGGGAAAGAAGTCGAACATTTCTGGAGGACAGATAAGGATGGTAATGAAATTAATCTTGATAAGAAGACTTCTCAAAAGAAAGAAGGGGTTGAAAAGAAGAAACGGGGAAGGCCGAAGGGTTCGAAGAATAAGAAAAAGAAAGTAAATAAGCACGACCTTACAAAGGAAGAGATTCTTCTTCTACTTGAAGAAAAAAAGAAGGAAAAGGAATTGAAGGATGTTAAGACGAGCGAAGAGGAAAAGGGGAAAGAAGAAGATGATGAAGGGGAAGTTATCTACAGTGTCGATAACGTTCCCTATGAAATAAAGGATAACGAAATCATGGATCCTGAAGATTATTCACCAATCGGTCAAGCTGATGGTAAGGGTGGGATTAATTTTGAAGATGAAGAAGCAGAGGAAAGGCACCAACTAAATATTAAGAAATATAACAAATAAGTATCTTTAATTATGAATCATCTATAGATCTTTATAAATAAAAATATTTTTTATCTTATAATGGTAAATAAAAAAAGAAAGAGTATAAAGAAAGCACGAATAGTTTCTAAAAAGAGATACAAAAAACTACTTCATAAAAAGAGAACGAAGAGAAGGATGTCAAAAAAAGAAAAAGAACAATTAGATCATGCTCTTTTTATAAATTATTGTAAATGTATTAAATCATTAAAATATTCAAAAAAATATGAAGAGGGTTTAGAATATCCTATCTGTATATCTAGTGTATATAAGAATAGAGAAATCAAACCTCCCAAGGATATAAAAGAAAAATGTAGAAAATATTACTAAAATTGAATTTTATTATCAATTAATTACCAAGAATTATGGAAGATCTAGATGAATCATATGATAGTATTTCATTACAAAGGATAGAAATTGATGGATCTTTTATCTATAAAGACCATGATAATAATCTCTTCAATGATAAAGGTAAACGTATCTTTTCCACAAAATTTGAAACTTTGTTTAGAGGAGAAAGTAAACAACAAAAAGGAATAACAGAACAAAAAGGAATAACAGAACAAAAAGGAATAACAGAACAAAAAGGAATAACAGAAGAGATGTCTAGCGAAATCATGGATTGTGCTCATAACTACACGGTTGGTATTCTTACCATCCTCCTTGAAAAGTTTGAAGGGAAGGTTGTTGGTTCGGAGGATTTCAACCATGAATCAGTTATGAAGGAGCTTTTCGGAGACTACAAGCCTGGAGATAAGAAGGTAACGGTTAAGGCGAAGAAGTCGAAGAAGAAGAGGCCTCTTTCAGGTTATACCTACTTCGGAAAGGTAAATAAGGAAAAGTTTAATGAAATGATTAAGGAAATGGGTGATAATCAGAACTTCCTATCAGTAGCATCTGGTGAGTGGAAGAAGCTAAGTAAGGAAGATAAGGATGAATGGGCGGAAAAGGCGAAGGTTGCTTTCGAAGAGGATAACAATGGTGAATAAATGGTTAATAAATGGTTAATAAATATATATGTTGTTAGTTAATAATTAATTATTTTTTTGTAAATTTGAATTACATATTTTTAAATCTAACAAAAATATGTTTACTATTGAAGAACTAAAAGAGAAATCTCCTTTTTTAACGTTTGACTGTAAGGGGTTTTCGTTGGGAAAGCTATTAGGTAAGGGTGGAAATGCGAATGTATATCTCCTTGAAATAGGTGACACTAAATACGCAGCAAAGGTATATGAGGATAATTATGATATAGATGATTTTCTATCAGAATTAGATATAGCATATCGTTTAAAAGGAGCAAAACATTCTGTTCAAGTTCATGGGGTTGGCTATATTCAGAAGAACGATCGCTCATATGATATACTATTACTTATGGAATATTTGGTATCCCATGGAGATCTATATGATTATATACAAAAGGTTGCTAAATGGTCATCATCATTCTTAATAAAGGATAAACTAATACCAAACCCCAAGAATAATTATATATATTATAATGAAGGTTATAATACTTACTGGTGTTATGAATTACCTGAATCACAAAAGATTAAAGTTACGCGTTCAATGGTTGAAGGTGTGAAAGAATTACATAGTTATGGTATTATTCATGGAGACATAAAAACTAATAATATGGTCCTTCAATGTTGTTTGAAGAAACAAATCTTAAAATTGGTTGATTTCGGAATGGCATATTTTACAGATACAGATGATTGTATTGAAATCGATTATAAATGTGGAACCGTTGGTTATCGAGCCCCTGAACAGGATAATCATGAAATGTGTTATCGTTCAGATGTTTATTCAATGGGTATTACAATTATTGAACTATGGAATGGAGAAATTTGGATTGATAAGGATGATTTCAAAGGTTGTCGAAGAGAAGCTTTTTCGGGTTTACGAAAGATAGAAGTGAATAATAAGCGTTTTGGTAAGTTGTTAAGAGATTCTATCTCATTAAACTATAAAAAAAGACCAACAGCAGAAAGGTTCCTTAAAAGATTCAATGATATATTCAACAATGATCACAAACATAGAAACAATCAGATGGATTAGAGGTTAGAATATCTTCAATCGTATATGAATGGATATGGAATTTTGTTCCATTCAATATATCGATAAGGTTGGTCAAATTGTTTTTTTTAAGAACCATACTTAATTCATCTTTAAATAGAGTAATAATGTCATCAATTGTAGATATGTTATACAATGATATATTCATTTGGAAATCAGAAAATAATTTCGAAGAAGCAATAAATAATCGTGTAGTCGATTCAGAACATTCCATGTTTCTTATTGATAATAATTATATTTTTATATATTATATTAAAGATAATGGATTATGCTGAATTAAAATTATATGATCTTCAAGGTGATGATAGATTTACAAAAAAACACGTTGAAACATTGGATAAACCATCAGGTCAAACATTGAATAGTAATGATAGAAATATTTTGAGTTTATATAAAAAAAGGATCATTGAACAACGTGAAAGGATTCAAGAATTGGAAGAAGAAGTCAGAAAATTAAAGGGAAAATAAATTTAAAAATACCATACTTATATATATATTATGAGGGTTTTTCAAAGATTATTTACAAAACAACTAATAAAGCAAGAGCAATGGGTAAATGTCGATAAACTAAAAAGTATCAAAACCATAACACCCCCACCTTCCTTTTTTAAGATACCATATGATGAACAATATGAGTCAAGGGACTTTGTAAGGGATATAAAGAAGGATAATAAGAATGATAAGAATAATAAGAAAGATTAAAAATTATTTTTATGAAAGTATAATTTTTCACTACGTATTGGTTTTAATCCATCTTCAACATTACCATTCATGAGTGCTGTTGCTCTATTATTTGTTTCTTTAGCCAACCAATATTGTCCTGAACTTTCCCATACATTCGCCTCTTTCAGATATCTCATATAAATCAATAAATATTCTTCATTTAATTCTAGGAACGATTTTTCTATTTTTCTTTTCATTTAGTATTCTATTACTTTTATTTTTTAAATTATTTAATCATTCATTTATTAAATATTGATACATTATATATATGAAAATAGGAATAATTACAGGTAAGGATGATGAAATTTCATTGAATAAAGATATTAATAAGTTAGTTCCTAAAAAGTATTATGAAAATGGAAACGTCCATACAGATATTGCTCTAGCATTTCTTATGAAAGAACGATTTGTTGGGTTTCAAGTTGATATTATTACACCCAAAGAGTTAACAAATCAGCGTTTAAAAAAGAATGATATAAATTTTATTATCGGTTATGATATTATTAACCAGCTTAATGATGATCCTCATGTGAAGAAATTCGCAGGACAAAAAGGATTAGAAAAGTTAGATAAAATGTATAAATTAAAAACAAATAAAGTATTTCCATCCTATCCATTCTTATCACTCCTGTGGAGTAAGAAAGAATATTTACAATTATTAGAAAAGAATAAAATTCCTATCTCTCCAACAGTATTTGTTAAAAAAAATATCCCAATTAAGACCCTATTGAACAAAGTAAAGGGTAAAAAATGGTCTAACTTTATTATTAAACCAATTGGTGGAACAATCGCATATGGTCTTGGAATATTTAATACAAAAGAATGTATTCAAGATCCTTCGATTCTTCAGGTTTATTTTGATGAAGAAAATCAATATTATGATGAATATCTAGTTCAAGAAAAAATTGATGGATTCACAAAATATGGGGAAGTGAAAACATTTTGGATTGATGGTAAATTATCTTATGCTGTAAATACACCCGGTGCTACATCCCCGGATGATGAATATGTAGTTAAGGAAGTAATTGATAAAAGCGTATTAAATCAATGTGAAAAGATTGGGAAAAAGATATTTGAAGTATTGCCAAAAATAACTTTTAATCAGAAAAAGACCCTACCTGTTTTAATTCGTATTGATTTTGCGTGTTGTAAAAAAAATAAACAGCATAAATCAGTAAATTATTTTGTGAATGAAATAGAATCTGACATCGCAGGACTATATATTAATTTTCCAAATATTAAGTATCCGGCATTGGAAATTTTAGCAAATACATATGTCCAAAAAGCATACGAATTAGTTAAGTAACCAAATTATTATAAAACGAATGAATAATATTATTTTTTATTTACCTCTACAAAAGAAGTTTTCATACTCATCATCTGAATCAGAATCACTATTTTCATTCTTATTCTTATTCTGTTGATATTTCGGTTTTGATAAAGATGTTAAAATAATATTTACTCTTTCAGAACGACATTCACTATCTTCATTCATAATATTTTCCATACTTGTTTTCATTAAATGACAACTAGCACATAGAGCTTGTATGTTTTCCAACCCATTACCACCTTCTTTCCATCTTATAATATGATCAAACTGTGGTTCAGAGGCTTTCTTATCACAAAAACGTTTCCCATTTACATTCATATCGCATTCATATTCAGTGTTATCATTTTTAGAAGGCCCACGACATTTGTAGTGTTGTTCTTTTAAGACAATTTGTTGTTTTTGAAGACTGATTGATGGTCTATTTTCTCTTTTCTTTTTATCTTCCATTTCTTCTTTATTTATACTATTATTTTCTTCATAAGTAGATTTTTCTTTTTCTCTTTTCTTTTTCTCTCTACAATCAATACAATGTTTATATGTTTGATTTGTCTTTTCATTGATACCAAATAAATCTTTATGTAAAACTTGTTTACATCCACCTTTACATGTTTGTAATTCTATCACTTCCATTTTATTTATAGTTTAATTATTAATTTAAATATAAATAGTAAATCAAATTTATTTTTTATGAGTTATAAGGAAATAAATAAGTATTATAACCACAATTAGAAAGAATAGATGGTTATTTCGGTTTTCAAATCCTTCCTTAACTAGTTCATAGGTGGATGATTTATTGTTTATGTTTAATAGATCAACATCTTCTCTAAGTTTTTTAATATCTTGTTTTAATTTTTCAACATCTTGAATCAATCGATTATCACTTTTTCCATCGGGAGTGGTTGATATTCCTGGAGGGGTTGTACAACATTCATCGGCAGTACATTCTAAACTATTACATTTAAGTGACTCAGCATATGGACTCAAACTATTTACATGGTTTGAACAATCAAACTCTTGACATGTTTGGGGTGTAATAGTACAACATTCTTTTTCTGTACAGGAAGAACCAATACAGGTTGTAGTAAATGGTGTTTTTGTTAATTGTTTGGGATGTTTTGAACAATCAAATCCTTCACACGATGGGGGGGTAACCGTACAACATTCTTCGGCTGTACATTCTTTTCCAAAACAATTGATTGATAACGGTAAATTATCTAAATTCATATGGTAAGAGGAACAATCAAATGTAGAGCAATCTGACATTATATTATATATCAATATTAATATATTAATTAATTTGTAATTTGTGAATTCGACATGTATTATCTATCGCATCTTTAAACTTCTGTGCCAATTGATCATTTACTTCGTATGTTTGGTAGTTTAAGATACATGCTCTTGCTTTTGCACAGATATTACAATTACAGGTATTTGTTCTGATCCTTCTTGGTTTAGTTTCTGCTGTTTCATCTGTTTTTACTGTTTCATCTGTTTCATCCTCATATAATTCTTCTTCATCCTCTTCACTACTTGATTCTTTATTAAGTATATGTTCAGCTTCTTTCATCGATTTATTCATTTCTTCTTCTTCCATTGATATCATTAAACGGTAAATTAATCCAATTACTAAAGAATCAGGTGACATTTCTTCTTCATCCGAATGTTCTGATATGATTGTTGATATTTTGAGAGCTGAGTCCATTTGTGCGATAAAAACTTGCATTAATGATATTAAAATTTTATCTTGATCCATTAATTTTAGTATAGAAATTATTCTCTTTAAAAAACTTTATTATATATTCTATTATATAGATAATGGAAGAATTATTTCATTCATTGCTACGAAATATTTGTTTATTTATTAGTCTTTCATTTATATGTTTAACGTATGTAAATACATTTCCAAAGGTTTTTATTCGTAGAATCATTCTATCAATCAGTTTAATATTTTTATCGATCTCTTATTTATTAAATTCGAGGGCTGATAAAATGAAGAATAAAATAGATAATTCTCTACAACGGGTCCCAAGATTAATATTTATTGTTCAGATAATACTTTTATTTTATATACTGAATCTATTAATATTTAAAAAGATGAAGTAATTTTCTTATTAAAATGGAAAATATAACTGATTATTCATCAAGCTCGTGGGATAGTGGAATAGACTGTGAAGATCTAACAAATAATGGTCTCTATATCATCTTTGTTGGATATTTACTACCTTTATTATCTCCTAAAATGAGGAACTATGGAAGGGAAGTATTAAGTCATATGAAGAATCTTGGAAAAGTAACGGGAGATATTGTTTCAGTTACAGAATTTGGTTTTGAAAAGATTCAAGATTTATCAAATAATAGCGAAATGTCTCATTTTATTCAGAAAGTATGTGATAAAAAAAAAATTGATATAACGTTAAATGAAATTAACGAATTATCATGGAGATTTAGTGGTGATACAGACAATGGTAAAAAAGAATCATTACAACAATCATGGAAAAGTTTATTAAATAACCTCAATGCTTTGAGATCAAGACCATAATTTCATACACAACAATGAAAGATAATTTCTTCAGGATTTTCTAACATATAATTATCTTCCTTTTTGAATGCTTTTGAACAATTATAACATAAATGTTCATATAGTTTCTCTAATGCGATTACATCCCCTAAAGCTCTATGTTCACTTTCGTTTACGATATTATATTTAGAACATAATTTAGATTGACTTAATCTTTCCTTATCTGAAATATATAGTTTTGCGAGTAGGAGTGTATCGATGAATTTGATACGTTTCATTAGATTATTCTTAAATCGTGTGAATTTTGAACGATTACAAAACTCTTGAAATAACTTACGAAATATGATAAAATCAAATGTGGTTCCATTATGTGAAACTAGATAAATAGGATCTTCATTATTACAGGTATTTTCAATATAGTTAAACATAGTGTAGACAGCTTTTTCTTTTTTAACCGAATCATTATGAATCATTAGATCGGTAATATTGGTTATATTTGTAATATGGGGTGGAATATAAGTTACCAATCCTCTTGGTAATTTTCTAGGTTTAACTAATGTTTGATAAAAATCATCAGAACCATATTTCTTAATTGCGATTTCAATAATATCATTTAAATATGGATTTAATCCAGTTGTCTCAAAATCAAGGATAAGTATATTTGACATTCTTTGTATTGAATAATAAACTTACTATTCAAATTTTTATAATTAATAATAATAAATGGAACTACCTGAAAACTTCTTTAAAATATTAACACCTGTATTACTTGGAACAACTTATTTCTCTGCTTTTGAAGGAGGGAAACCAACATGTAACCGATTTATTATCAATTATTTCTTGTATCTATTAACAAGTTTTTCAATATACTTTACAGCTATGAAGGTATATGAAGATAAAAATATTCAAGTTCAAAAAAGTGTAGTTATAGGATTATCACTTGTGTTATTTCTATTCATAATAGCGATCATAAATGTTAAGAATACAACACTACAACATCTTATCTTCTTAGCAATTCTATTAATTATGGCCTATTTACAAAGGTTCTATCTTCAAAAAATAGACAAGGAAGTCATTGAAGAAACATTACAAAAGATGATGGTTATCATTGTTTTATGTGTAATTATTGCGTTAAAGTTCCCACAATATATGAATGAATCATTCATTACGATATTATTCTTTGGATTAATCTTTGTATTATTGTTTAGAATTATTGATCAAGTTTTTCTAAAAAAAAAAT
>CEUI01061351.1_pt1 | contig 24502 bp, 21 predicted proteins | sample 531411 | NCBI WGS metagenome assembly CEUI01 (sample SAMEA2622841, study PRJEB7988) | marine metagenome | isolation source: saline water (ENVO:00002010), including
TTCTTTAATATCTAATATTGTATCGATGCTTCTTCCTTCTTTTACAGGGACCCATTTCTTAAATAATGTATTATACTTACATTCAACAATACATTCATCTTTTGTATCAATTAATTCTTTCACCCATTTTGATGTTTGTATATCTGGAATAGATGCATAAGAATGTTTTTGAATATTTGTTTTTTGTTCATTGTATAAATACAGTTCATAAACATCAGGTTTCACGGTTTGAATAATTCGGAAAGAGATAAATTTTTTATTTGTTGTATTTGCCTTTTTATAATCACTATCTTTGAAAAGATAAAGAATCTTTGAATAACTTGTTTTTAAAGGGACGAAGTAAAATCCTCGTGTCCGATAAGGAAGTTGAGGTATGAAATCAGAGAATATTTCTTTAATTTTATGATAATCAAAATATTTTTTAATTATTATTGGACAAATATCACAGAAGGAGTCATCAATATAGTTATTTTCCATAATATCAATACAATGATTCATACGATCGTGAATTTGTGTATTCTTCATTGAAATACCTGATTTTGTATAAATATCTCCAATTAATAAGCACCAGTTTTGATTTTTATCACGTATTAGTTCTGTTTCAAAAAGTGTCCCTTGAAATAGTTCAGGGTCAAAGCGATAATGGACAATGAATATCTTTGGATATTCATAACCATCTTTGATTTTTTTATCAATTAAGAAACAATAGTTAATATCATTAATTTGTGAACAGAAGAGGAGATATGGTGTTCCCGAACTCTTTAAACAAATAAGATGAGGGTTATTGAGGTTCTTTTTAAATTGTTCATTATAGATTTTAGCATATCTATAGCTAAATTTAATATTTGTTTTAATATTTAGATTATCGAGAATATATTTCTTCATTGAGTTATCAGTAACATTATCAATTTCTTTATTACAGAAACTGGTTTTTGTAATATGTTTCGGATCCATTATAGTTAACTATTGAATATAACCTTTATATAAAATCAAATTTAATTATTTATTAAATGTTCCATAATACATATCTACATAATTAAATACTATTCCTAAATTTTTACATGTATTTCTATGATGTTTATGATGAAGTCTTTTTTTTTCTCGAAACCATTCATATTTTTCAAAGGGAGAATCTTCCAGATGATAATAAGCATGTAACATGTTTGAACAATAGAAAAAGAGAGATGTTTGAATCGCAAAGAATAGGTAATAATATAACGGTAAGAATTGATAAACAATGAAATAATAGGTTGTCCCCATTACTATATTTGGTCCTCTAGTATCAGGGCTATCTTCTGTATATTCTTTCACAGTTAAACGATGGGGAGGGTAATCAATCGTATGGTGTTGATGATGCAATCTATAAAGAATCCCACCATATTTATGGTTATGGGATAATTTATGAATAAAATATTCAATCATATTTAATACGTAGAAATTGCTAATTAGAAATATTATTTCATTTAACATCTTTGAAATGTATAGTCTATTAAATTCATTAAATATTTAAATATTTAAATAGCATTCTTTAATAAATGGACCATCAGAATTGGGAAACATACATCATCCATTGTAAGAATGGTAATCAACTAAATCAAAAGGATAAATTAAAGGATCAGAAACAAAGAAAGAAACCTACATCTGATAATTTAAGAAATACAAAGATGGAAAAAAAGATTGAAGAAGGTGATTTAAAACATCAAAAAATTAATCCAGAATTATCAAAAAAGATACAACAAGCGAGACTTTCAAAAAATATGACACAAAAACAACTCGCAAACCGCCTTTCAATACCTGTCAATGAGATTAATGAAATGGAATGTGGAAGGTTCATTTACAATGGTCAAAAAATAAGTAAGGTAATGAGATTCCTTTCTATTAAAAAATAAAATAATATATAATATAATATAATATATTACAATGGTTTTTAATATTGATAATTGGATAATAGGCCCTACAATAATATCTGGAAATGAAGGTTCTTGTAATGCTGCAGTAATAAGTAATGATTGGAAAGTATTTGATGGTAGACCTACAAAAGGACATCTGGATTATGCCGTATGTGGGTGCAAACATGGTGGTTCAGGTTCTGGCTGCGATGATGATGAGGGAAAGGAGGGATTATGTAAACAGCTTACATGGGAATCATGGGATGCAATATGGGATGGTTGTATGGATGAGGGGGGGAGAGCGGAAACAGATCCATTATATGGTAAAAACTGGGATAAATGTTCGAATATGCCCCCTAATAATAAAGAAGAGAGAAGCCAGGCAAAAATTTCTGGCAAGGCATATCCGGAGTTAATTAGCCCTATTGCGGACCATACAATGGATACAGATGGAGACAAAAGTGATACTTACAGTTGTCCGTCCGGTTTCCGAATGTTTCAATGTCAAGGTGATGGAACATCCGACTGGGGTTCACCTGGTTGTGGAGGCAGCTATGATGATAATTCTAAAGTGGACGATCTCATCACCTTCTGTGCAAAGAATACCAGTTATTATGATACTTTAAATGTTCTAGATTGTTGTATGGGTGATCAGGGTGACCCTGATAATACTTCTGTAAAGAATTGTCCTGTTGATTATTGTCGTTCAGAGGTAAGTTCCGTATCTGCATCCATTGGTCTTGGAGGGGTGGCCTGTGAGTTACCACAAGGTTCTAGCCTCGATAAATGTTACCAATTGAGCGATAAATGTTCCAATGTATTTCAAACTATATGTAATAATAATACTTTATGGGATCCGGATGTTGAGGATACCCCCGAAACTATAAGGATAAAAGAGCATTGTCGTAATTGGGCTAAAGTTCAACCCGCTCTCTTTGAGAACTTCGCAGGCGTTATTTGTAAATTCCCTACACCAGATGGCACAAAATCATTAAGTGATACACTTAAAGATAATCAAAGAAAACGAGACCATGTAGTTAATCTATATAATAGTGAATTATGTAGTGACTGGTTGACAGAAAGTTCTGAATCGAAAGAATTATTAATGGAAGTTTGTTCAGCAGCTGTTGACAAACAAGAAGATGGATCATATATTCTTACAGATTTTGATGAGGATATGGGTCAATTATGTAAATGCCATTATCCAACTGATTATTATAATTGGTATAAGACAACCCTTGCAAGCGATCCATCTATTCAAACGAGTTTAACTGGTTTAACCGTTCCTGAATGTTTCCATATGGACTGCGCCCGGTCAGGTTTTTATAGTTCAGAAGGTAATACCCAATGTCCAAATATTGAAGTATGTAGACAGAGCGTAGTAACTAATCAAACATTACTTGGTGATACCGTCCCTGGAGGTAATCCCTATGGAAGATTTAATCGTAACCCTGGTAATAGTCAAACTTGTAATTTTTCACAAATTAATGAAGGTGGGGCAGAATCAGGTGGAGCAGGAGGTGGAGCAGGAGGTGGAGCAGGAAGTGGTGGTGGTGGTGGATATGGTGGTGGTGGTGGATATGGTGGTGGTGGTGGATATGATGGGAGTGGTGGATATGGTGGTGGTGGATATGGCGGTGGTGGATATGGCGGTGGTGGATATGGTGACCCCTATAATAGAAATAGAGATGGAACAAGTAGTAAGGGTGATGATGATGATGATGATATTTTAATCATAGGTGGTGTTATAGCCTTAGTTTGTGGTTTCATGATGATGATGATGATGATGTCAATGAAAGGGGGTGGTGGTGGATATCCTATGATGAGGTAAGATGATAACATTAATTCATCCTTTCTAAGAATTTCATGAACATCTTAATAATAATATAGCAGATTACTATATTTAATAAGAGAGAACAAACAATTACTCGGTAATTTGTAATACGATTAATTACAACTGTTGTTTTCGAATCCATTTTACTTTCATTATTCATAATTAATCGATTTGTTGATTCAATGATATTCTTTGAAAGAACATCAATTGTAATACTTTGATTTAGTTTTTTAGGTTTGAACCACCATAAACCGTCTTCATCCATAAAATGTTCACAACGTTGATAACGGTCAATATAGTTTAATGATTGTGAAATATTCACATTTTGACTTGATGTATTTTTGATTATTTCATCAATTTTTTGAATCAAAACATTTTCAATACCCATTTTTGAAAGAACACTCGCATGCGTTCCCGGGACTGCTTCTCCACCTTGTTCCATAACTGTATTTTCCATATTTAATTCAATTTCGTTATATATATCTTGGATATCCGTCTCGGTTATATTTTCCCAAGTAGAGACATTAATAGTTATATTTTGATCAACTACAGGGCAACAATCAAACGATTGTAATTCTATTTTCTGTTTATCTTTATTTTCAGTTATTTTTGTCTCTACCGTGCTTTTTAATTTCCTATCATAAGTCCCTCGAGGATCATCTTCTAATGGAACAACTAAAGGACATGATATAGTGCTTTGCTGTGATGCGGAAACAGTTTGTTGTGAAATATTTTCATTTCTTCTTAAAATGTTTTGAATTGCCGCATTAAGGACTTCATATTCGGTAAATGATGAAAAATCGGCACGTTGTGTTCCAATTCTCCCTTGATAACCTTTCGATGCAGAACTAGTTTCTTGTAATTTTAACTCTTTTTTAGTAGTTTTACTACACATACCTAATGGCCTTCTATTATTTATTAGACCAATTGGAATACTATATGGAGCACAAACAACATCTCTAAGAAAATCAACGAAACCCATAATATTATATAAATATTATAAATATTATAAATCTTTTATAGTTTATGTTCCCATTACCTTATGAAACAGAATAATGCCGATAACTTACCACTTGCCCTTATTATACATATGATCATTGACCAGAAACTAAAAATAAATATCGTTAAGAAAATTGAAACAAGATATACTGCGATTTCAGGTGGAGGCATTCCTCCTCCAAAATACCTCAGAACAAAATATACAATTATATATGATATGATAAATACAGTTACGATTAATAAACACGATAATGCCGCAAATATATAAATTTTTTTCATATCTACATTTGTGATAGTTGATTCTGTTTTACTTGACATCGTAATAAATGTTTCACTAATTGATTTAGTAATATCAGTAATGATATTATTTACAGCTACTTCAACATTCAGGCTCTGTTCCACAAATCCCGCAGTTGCTGGTTCTGAACATCTATTTTTACAACGTAATGGAGATGTTGCTATAATTTCTATTTCTTGTTTACTCTCGATATCTACAAGGGAAACATTTTCAAGGATTTTTTTTATATTTTCAAGTGATAAACTTTTTACTTCATTAATTGCTGAATTTAACATTAATGATGGTTTACTATTCTCTCCTAATGTCATTTTTACTTTACTTTCCATTTCTTGTGTTACTTTATTCCACATTTCTTCATGATCACTTGTTGTTGTTTCTTGGATTGAGCTTAAACTAATATTCGCTGTTTGAGATACATCATAACAACAACCATATTTTATACATGCGGTATTTGGTATTTCTTCTCCAAACCATGTATATTGTTGTCCCATTGGTTTAAGATGCCAATCTGTCAATTTATCTTTTCCACAATCAATCGTTATTTTTTTATCTGCATATACATTTTGTTCAGACACCTGTGTAAATTTCTTAAGTGTATTACTTAATTTAGCAGAAGATGCTTCCATAACAGATTCTGATTGAATAATATTTAGAACATCATTTGTTCCGTCATCTTTTGTAGAACTACCAATAAGTAATGAATTAAAAAAATCAAGGAATTCTTCAAAAACACTATCACTCATATATATTATTATTTATATTAAATATTATTTATCTTTTACCTTTCCCAGTAGCTGCTTTGACTTGACCAAGCATATCAGTTACCTTTTTTAAGTTCTCTGGATTAACTATTTCCGTCATTTTTTTTAAGTTTTCTGGATTCGCCAACTGCTGAGCCGCTCCGGAGGCACCTTTAGCTAAACCTTTTGCTCCACCTTCAAACATCTTGAATACTTTCCATATAATAAGAAGACAAACAAAACATGATACACCACTTATTAATAACTGGATGACACATTCATCACTACTTGATTTTACACTTTGTTTTACATCAACTCCATGATCTGCTAATTTTTTTTCGACTATTTTTAAAGTACTACTTAGAATATCTGCTGATTGAATATGGACCATCGCAGATTGATCTACTTTTGGTCCACTTGTTCCTGATTCCGTGATCCCACAAGGGTCCTTACAACGTGGTGGTGTTTCATATTCAATAGTTACTTTTTGTAGGCTAGCGTTATTTGTTTCACTTAGATTGACAAGTTTTGATCGAATATTTTCAATTGCTAAATCTCTTGAACTATCAATCGCTCTATTCGCCGCACTTATAGCACCTGCGTTCATACCTGTTTTTTTAGCTTTTGCCTTTTGTTTTAATTCTGTAGAGATATCTTTGAATATATCCTCAGCTTCATTTACTACATTACTGCTATAGGATATAATATCAACACTACTTGTTTGTGAAACATCATAAGCACATCCAAATACAGGGCAATTCTCATATGTTCCACCAATACCAAATGGACCTTTTTTAATTGTCATTGTCTTATTATAGTATGGTTCTGAAAATGTCTTTTTTTCTCGGATAGTTACATCTTGGATCGAAAGACTATTCTTACTTGAAATATTACTTTGTTTTTGAAGTTTTTTTTTTATTTTTGCTTCTAAATGATTAATTGAAGCTTCATTTACAGCAAAAGAAGATGATCCACCTTTAACTTTTGATTTACATGCTCCCATTTCTTATATTATAATTTATAATATATATTAAAATTTTTTTTATTAAAAAATATATATCTATTATTAAAAATGGAAAAAAAGGATAAGAAAGAAGAGAAGGAAGAGAAGAAAGAACTTCTAGACGTATGGACGGATGAATGCGAGGAATTATTAGCCGAATGGTCTGAAAAGGCTTCTTGTTATCGTTGGCTTCATGGACGATGTGAAAAATCATATCGTAAATGGTATTACTGTTTTTCAATCCCTGTAATTATTTTATCAACGCTCACTGGTGCCGCAAATGTCGGTATGGATTCATTTGTTCCAACTGAAAGTAAGTCAATTGCTTCAGCAGCTGTTGGAGGTGTGAATATTTTTGCAGGGATTATTTCCACCTTACAAAACTTCTTAAAAGTAGCAGAATTAATGGAAGCCCATCGTATTGCAGGTGTTTCTTGGGGTAAGCTCCAAAGAAATATAGCAATTGAATTAGCATTAGATCCCTCAAGGAGAGTCCTTCAAAGTGATTTCTTAAAGTTATCAAGGGCAGAATATGATCGTTTAATTGAAGCTGGACCAATTATCGATGATGGTATCATTAACCAATTCAATAGTAAATTTAAGAATTATGAAGTTTGTAAGCCTTCCATTTGTAATGGTTTAGATAAATGTACAATTTATAAACTTGACCCATCCATAAAAATTAATCAAAGAGACTTTATGGAGGGAATTGAAGATGTAATTATTGATGAAGATATGGATAATGATACAAAATTAGATCTAATTAAGAAAGTAAAAGAAATTGAAAAGAAGGAAGAAGCAAAGTTTAGACATGATATCCACCCAGAAATAAACGATGAAGAAGAACTTGAAATCAAGGAAGAAGTAATGAAAGGAAAGTCCGTTAAAAAGGAGGAAGTAAAGGAGGAAGTAAAGGAGGAAGTAACGGAGGAAGTAACGGAGGAAGTAACGGAGGAAGTAATGGAGGAAGTAACGGAGGAAGTAATGGAGGAAGTAAAGGGTGAATCAAAGGTTGAAGTGATTATTAATGTTGTTGAACCTGAACCTGAATTATCACCTGAAGAAAATGATTTTTTAGATGGAATTGATGATAAAAAAGAATAAATTTGAAAATACAATATAAATATAATTGATTAAATTATTATGTTAACATTTACATTTGGTAAATATAAGAATCAATCGGTCTCTGAAGTGTTTCAAAAAGACAGACAATATATAAAATGGTTATGTTCACAATTATGGTTTCAACAAAATCATTCAAAACTATACGAAGAATCTATCAATTCTCTTAATGAATATATTCCAAAAATAAATAAAGACAAGTTCATCGTATATACAGACGGAGCCTGTCCTAATAATGGAAATAGTAGAGCAAAGTCCTCAATTGGTATTCATTTCTCAGAAAAGAATTCAATCAAGATTAAAGATGTAAGTCAACCACTTCATATGGACCATCATTCAAATAATTATGCCGAAATGAGAGCAATTTATGAATGTTTAAATTTAATCAAAAAAAATGAAATTGATATTCCAATCGAAATATATACCGATTCAAAATATTGTTTATCAATTTTACTTGAATGGTATGAAAAATGGTTAAGAAATAATTTATTAAAAAATAAAAAGAACCTTTCAATCATCGAAAAAACATATCATCTTTATAAAACGTTTTCAAATATTAATATTATTCATGTTCCATCACATAGTGGAACAAATGACGAACATTCGTATGGAAATGATATTGCTGATAAATTAGCTAGGGGGGCTCTTAAGAAAAATATTATTATACTTTAGATTCTTTGTATAAAAAGAAACATATTATTATGATAGTAATAATTAATAATTTCTCAAACTTAGTAAAATTACCATAACTTCCCTTAAATGCTTCGTTCAATGGAGCATATTTAATAACTTCTTCATCATTTGGTTTTGGCACACCTACTCCACATTTACAACTCATTTTTATTTAAATAATAGATATTTTTTTTAATTATGCAATCATTTCTGCGTAGATGGATGGTCCATATTGATAATTAATTATATTAAAATCTTCTTCCTTAATATTATCTATCGATTCAATATCATTTATTATTAAGGATGGAAAACGACATGGTATCCTTAATAATTGTTTTTTCACAGCATCAATATGGTTTTCATAGATATGGGTATCACCAATAATATGTATAAAATATCTTGGAATATATCCTGTTATTTTCCCTACAATATGTAGTAAGAATGAATAGGAAGAAATATTAAATGGAACACCCAAGAACATATCTCCCGAACGCTGGTAGAGTTGAGCATCAATGTATTTATCTTCAATATTAAATTGAACCATGACATGACATGGTGGTAAAGCCATTTTATCTAAATCCACCGGATTCCACGCATTCATTATTAATCGTCGACTCGATGGATTTTCTTTAATTTCATTAATTATCCATTGAAGTTGGTCAATACCTTGTCCTTGATAATCTGTCGTATGGTCCTTATATTCTGCTCCAAAATGCCTCCATTGAAATCCATAGACGGGTCCTAGATCACCCTCTTCATAAGATAAACCTCGCGATTCTAAAAATTCTTTTGAAGCATTCGCATCCCAAATATGAACATTTTTATCTTGAAGTTCTTTATTACTGGTTGAACCTTTCATAAACCATAACAATTCCCTTAGAATCGTTTTCCAGGGCATCTTTTTTGTTGTTAAGAGAGGAAACCCTTCTCTTAAATCAAACTTCATCCTTGAACCAAAAGAAGAATATACGACGGAATTCCTTGACTCTTTTTTAAAACCATCTTTGAATACCTCTCTTAATAAATTTAAGTATTGATATTCTTGAGAATTGATATTTTGTTTGAATTGATAGATCTTTTCAGAATAAGTAATCTCTCTTGAAATATATTTATTGGTTTGAAAATCAAAAACTTCTCCTTCTTCAACCTTTTGCTCATCTTTAATTATTGTGAAATCATTATTCGTATTCATATTAATGGAGATATATCGAGTATCATACTCATCTAATTTCGATTGAGTAATGTTACTGTTATCATCTAAATGATAGAATTGTGTTTGATAAATTAAATCAATGAAAGGATAATAATCATTAAAAACCTCTTCAAATAAAGAAGAACCACCAATAATAAAAATTTTCCCATATTCTTTACTTTTTAAGGATTGAAAACATTCTTCGAGATTTTCAAAACTTAAAAGTCCATCAATATCCCTTAATTCATCACTATGGTTCTTAGAAATTACAATATTTATGCGATCCTTTAGTATTCGTCCAATACTTTTCCATGTATTGTATCCCATAACGATTACATTTTCTCGCCCATTAATTTTTGTTGTTGTAATTGTTTGAAACATTTTTAAATCAGATTTAACTTTACAATATAGATCATTATTCACCCCTATAATTTGTTTTGGTATTTTATTCACATAACCTTGAGAATAAATTAGATTAAGTTTCATTTATTATTGTATTGTATTTGTTTTTTAAATAAGTTTTCAATCTACATCTGAACCATTTTCATAATCACTATTACCACTATCTTCCCCCACACCCTCTCCTTCACCTTCTTCTTCATTATCCCCCTCTTCTTCTTCACCCTCTTCTTCTTCATTATCCTCCTCTTCTTCTTCACCCTCTTCTTCACCTTCATCTTCACCTTCTTCTTCACTATCTTTTTCATCATCTTCTTCCTTATAATATTCTCTGTGGACATCTATTTGAGCTCTCCTTAATAGACGACTAATCATGTCATTATTCTCGTTGAGAATACCTTTACAATAATTATATAGATTATAATATCTTTTAAAGAATATAAAAAATGGACTTTGATAATAATAACTTTCCTTTAATTGGGTAAGTTTATTATCAATATCTTCCATAATTTGACCAAAATGTTCTTCACTAAGTAGTTCATTAAATTGTTTATTATCGTAAAGGTTATCTATTGAAGTATCCAGTTTTTGGATTAGGTTATGATTATAGATCTTATTCATATTATCAGATAATAGATATTGATGAAATGTAAAATAAATAGCATATTCAAGATCAGTAAGATTATTTACTTGGACAAAATCTTCTTGAGGGACCAATTTTCCTCTTTCACTTATGAATGTATCGTTTTCTCCCATTTCTAAAATGTATTTTAGATTATTTTCTGCTTTTTCTTTGAGTGTATTCATTTTATTAAATGAATATATTATTTTGTTTAAATATTTTTAAAAAAAGATATTATTGGAAGAGTCCATTGTTAGCATAAAAAACGGGTTCAAGGATATATTTTACAGAGAGACCCATGAAAACCGCAAATAATACAGAATGGAAGATAAGTAGGTTGTGACCTTTAAGTTCAATATCATAATTAACTACGATACCAACTTTCTTGAGTAGGTCTTCCATAAATGCGAAAATTTCAGGAGTAGCGAGGATGTAAAATAAAATACCTCCAACCAAAGAGATTTGAACAATCTTTTCATTTAACATATTACTAAAGCCTTCTACAAGTTGAGCCATTTTAATACTAATATAGAAAAAAATTTATTTGAGTAAATGTTCTTTATGGATGTATAAATTATGAAATAATAAATAATCATTTTTCTTTAGAATAGAATCCATCTGTTCTCTATTTTTGTCTGATTCGTTAATAATACACTTAAACTTTATTTTTGAAAAGATATTCCATATAGGGAATTTTGTATTAAGAATACATAAATCAAAATCTTGATTAAATCCTTCCACCTTTTGAATTAATTTCTTTTCTTTTTCTTTTTTATCATAAGATACTTTTTCGACCATCCAGTCATCTTTTTGTATCATGTCAATGATATCCGAATTGATAGACAATACCTTAATATTCATTTGATAAAAAAGATCATTCAATTCATATTTTAATGGGTGATCTTTCACCTGGATTGTATTCACTATTTCTGGTATTTGAATATTCATATTTTCAATAGTCACCCTTACTGGTTGATATTGATTCAGGTTATGGATACTTAGTAATTTTATTGTATCATAGTAATTATCCATTTTCCTTTCTGATCCTTTATTATAGTAGAAAGAAACAGCTTCTGATTGAATATCTTCCCACTTAAATCCACTCTTTTTCCAAAATCTTTTTGTATGGAAAAGAGTGGATTCATAACCGGCAATCTTATTTTCTGTTTTATACATTTGTTTCCCATAGATATCATAACACAACATTGACTTACAATAAACACATTCTAAATGATTATCTCTTAGGAAACGTAATTTCCTTTCGATTGCTTTTGGTTGATAAATGGTATCTACATCGAGGTGAAAAATATAATCATGACTTGTCATACCGACAGCATAATCCCTTTTAAAACCATTTGTTAAAATACCCATTGTATTGAAATAATTCCATGTCACCTTTTCATCATCTTTTGGGAATTCAATTTTTTCTAAATAATCGGATGAATTCACGCGAAAATATAAAATATTTTCATGAATAGGCATTTGATTACTATGATCCTCTTTTGAATCATCAATAATAATCCATTCAAGTTTATCTTTTGGGTAATTTAAAGTATCCCAATGATGTTGAAGTAATGGGTAGAAGTCAATATTGTCATGGAGAATAGTGACTAAAGAAATACTTGGTTTTTCAACAATCTTCTTACTCATATTATAAAAAAAGGTGAATATATTTTTAAATTATTTTAAACTTCTTTTAAAACAATTTTACTATGACCTGACTCTTTTAAAAATTCTTCAGGTATTTCATCAGGACAATTTACAATTTTTTCTCTTAAATAACAAACAAATGTTAGCCTTGTATACTTTTCATAGATACCCACTGTCCCTACTTCTGGATTATCTTTAAAAGCAGGTTCCAATGTTTCATTAAAAGCTTTATCTTCTTCTGTTTCATAGATGGGTGTATTCGAATGCCATTGATGAACATCCATTGCTAAGAAATCATTCGTCCTTACATCAACAGCAACTCCAAATTGAGGTAGGATTGTATAACCACCATGATATTTACCTCTTTCAATAACAGTTAGATTACCAAATCCTCCTTTAAAATCACCAGCATCCCTATGTAGGGCTGTTCGAAAGTTACGATTAATTGTAATTGTTGAAAAGGGTGTTTCTGGTATTTTTAGATGAGGTTTTTTATTTGCTTGTTCAAGTTGTTTTTCATAGGCATTAGGGATTAAATGTTGAAACATTTGACTAATCTTTTGGATAAATGGTAAACCTTCTTTGTATTTTTGATAATTTGTCCTTGTAAAATGTGTTAAACGACAAGGAAGCTTACAAAAGTTTTTTGATTCTTCGTAGAAGCCAATAGGATTAGATGCTACTTGATTATTTACCTTCATCCGGCTTTTTTCTTTTCCATCTTTGATCATATAACTTGTGCTCCATTTGTTTGTATCTGTAAGGGTTCTTTTACTCCAGTATTGGCTCCCTGTATCAATTGGTCCAGCGGAGGCTCCGCGGCCTCTACTTGGTTTTGCTAGATCCTTATATGATGTCCAACCATTACGGATTAATGAATTTGAGATACAGTTTTTTCTAAATTTTAAAAGAATTACTTCATCACCATTTTCGTCTTTATAGTAAACATCTGTATTCTCTTTTAATACTGGATGTTTTAAAAATGATTCATCAATCCATGTCCCTTCAAGGTCCGATACTTGTTTATCTGTAAGATACTTTTCAACAACTAATTTCTTAGGACGTGGCATTTATTTATACAAAAGAAAAAAAAACTAAATGAAACGATGGAAAATACATTATTTACCATAATTTTTCATATAGTAATATCCGATAATAATAATTACTACAAGGATAATTAAGAAACTTGAATTCTTATAATCATTTGTTTGTTTATTACTATATAGTTTATCATACTGTTTTTTCACTTCTTCGTAGGAATGCTTACGTTTTCCTGTCATAGTATTTACTTCATTATGGATATCAATTAACCATTCAGATAATTCTTTCCTTGATTCAAGTTGTATTGGGAGTTTATCTAAATGTTCTGAATAATGCATCCTACAATTTGGGCAAGGTAGAACATCTTTCAATGAATTAAAGAATATATAGTATTGTTTTTTATCATTATCGGTGGGTAATTCTGGATATTGAAGAGCAATTGTGTGTAAGAATGTCCAAGCAGAAGGTCCCCATATATTTGGTTCCATTACCTATAACATAATTATATATAATATTTAAGAGAAAAGAACAAAAGAAAGATATGGAAAATTATTGTAATAATTGTGGTAACTTTGGTCATATTTATAGGAATTGTCGACACCCTATATTAAGTTATGGAATCATACTCTATCATAAGGAAACAGAAAACAGTGGTAAATGTAAATATCGTATTATAATGGTTGAAAGAAAAGATTCTTTATCTTATATTGAGTTTATAAGGGGTAGATATAAGAATCCTTCAAACCATGAATATATTAAGTTATTAGTTTCACGTATGACAGAAGAAGAGAAAAATAAATTATTATCAAAGGATTTTGATACTTTATGGAAAGAGTTATGGATCCATACTGACACAGTAAATGAAAGAATACAGAAAGAATATCAAAAAAGTAAAGTTATCTTTGAAAACATTAAAAAAGGTATTAGAACTGAAAGCCATACATATTCTTTAGGTAGTATTATTCAAGATTCATCCATCAAATATAAGATGAATGAATGGGAAATACCAAAAGGAAGAAGGAAAGGGAGAGAAAATAATAAAGATTGTGCGATACGTGAATTTAGAGAAGAAACAAATATACAACCTGAAAACTATCAATTAATAAATAATATTATTCCATTAATTGAAGAGTATAAAGGTATTAATGGTGTTCGTTATAAACATGTTTATTATATTGGTAAGGTTCAGGAATTAATTGAATTAAAAATTAATATGGAGAATAAAGATCAATATACAGAAATTAAGAATATTGAATGGTTAACAGAAGAAGAATGTTATCAACGAATCCGTGAATATGATTCAAATAAAAAAAAAATTATTAAAAATGTTTTCGATTTTTTTCATAATCATGAGAATATTGTAATCATCAAATAATTTATACATTTAATGATTGAACCGCTTTAATTATACTATCTTTCGAACGGTTATGTCCGACTAATTCTTCCATTGTATTATCTGGTTTTACAACCATATACGTTGGGAACCCTGTTACTTTAGGTTCTCCTTCCCTGAATCGTTTCATTCCTTCACTCTTATCTTCTGTAAGCACGAACTTAACAGTTTTATTAGATGATGTTTTAATATTCTTTTCTTTAACTAGTTCTTCAAATGCTGGTAAAGCATTTTTAGAATGTCCACACCATGATCCATAGACCATATGAACTTCAACATCTCCACTCCCACTCTGAACTTTATTTTCACGATAATAACCTAAACCTTTATCCCCTTTCTTATATACAAACCCTTGATATTCTCCTTGAAAAGAGTCATTTGGATAGAAATCTTTTACTTCAGGTTGAGGTTCAGGTTGAGGTTCCGGTTGAGGTTCAGGTTGAGGTTGAGGTTGAGGTTGAGGGACGATATTACGGACAACTTTATTTACCCCCTTTCCTAAGACATGAAAATCAATTAAATTTTTAATACCTTGTATATCAGCCCCTACAATTCGTTCAATATAATTTCTGTCTTTAAAGAGGATAAATGATGGTATACTACTTACATCACATTTTTCAATAAATTCCCTGTTATCTTCATTTACCATATCAACTTTAAAGAATTTAATTTTGTTCAAATCATATTCTTTGAATAATTTTTCTACGATTGGTGCGGATTCTTGGCATGGTTTACACCATCCTGCAGCAAAGTAAAAAAGAACATGTTGAGTTAAATCTAATTTTTTAAAACATTCATCACCGGATACAATTTCCATTTTTTAGAAATAAGAAATAAAATAAAAATAATTTTTAACCTTACTTTTTTAAAATTTTTTTTATTAAAATTATAGTATATATTATATGGATAAGAGAAATAAGCTTCAATTATATAAAGATCTTGAAAAAAAGAGTTATATTGATCTATATCGTATGTATTACGAACATAAACGTTCTTATTTACAAGATAACAATAAGAAATCAGAAAAATTTATGAAAATTATCCAATTTATTATTGATAATAAGGATATTGATAAAAAAGAAAAAGATATAATTCATAAGAATTATAATTCTTATCCTGATTATAGTGATAGTGATTTTAATACTGAATTATCTAAAAAAGCAGAATTCTTTCATTGTAAAGGACTACTAAATCTAATCGAATTAGAGGATAAATGTTTTTCAAAGGATTTTGAATTAGGAAACCATCAAAACTTTCTAAAAAACTTTATGAATAAAAATACCCCTTATAAAAGTATACTTATTTTCCACGGAGTTGGTGTGGGTAAGACTTGTTCCGCAGTTACCATTAGTAATTCATTTATTGATTTATATAAGAAAGAGGATAAAAAGATAATATGTTTAGTTTCCAAGAATATTCATGCGAATTGGATGAATACGATCTATGATCCTGAAAAGGGAGACAATCAATGCAATGGGGAGAATTTTCAGAATATCATACGATCAATGAATCAAAAAGCAAATACTTCAGGAAGGGTAAAGAAATTAATTAAAGAATATTATGAGTTTTATGGTTATCAACAATTTTCAAATAAGGTAAAAAAATTAATCAAAGTGAAAAGCCTTTCATCAAAAAATAAGACGATCCATGAAATAGAAAAACAAGTTATTAAAAACTACTTTTCAGATAGAGTCCTTATTATTGATGAAGTTCACAATTTAAGAGATGATGCCCTTGATAATTATAGCAAGGATACTGTAAAGTTCTTAGACAAAGTCATACGTTATAGCGATAACTTGCGGTTAATAGTTATGTCAGCGACACCGATGTTTAATCGAGCTACAGAAATACAATGGGTCCTTAATCTACTTCTAAAAAACGACAAGAGACCTACCATTTCAAATAAAGAAATATTTGATGAAGATGAAAACCTCACCGAGGAAGGAGCATTATTATTAAAAAAGAAGACACGTGGATATATTTCTTATGTAAGAGGTGAAAATCCTGTAACTTTTCCTATAAGATTATACCCTGATAATAAAGGAATTGATGATCCATTATGTTTAACTAAATATCCTGAAAAAGATATTTATGGAGAACAGTATGGTAGTGAAATTTATCGTTTTAAGTTCCTAAAGATGTACTACAATCAGATGGAATCATATCAATCGGATGGATACAAGAGTTTCATAGAATCCTTGAATCATTCATCAAGTATTTCCATTACTGAAAGAAGGTTTGGTATTCAGATCTCAAATATTGTTTATCCATCCATTGATATATTATCGGGAAATGGGAATATAACAAAAGATAACTTCCAAAACAATTATGGTGGTAAAGGGTTATTTCAATTGGTTCAAAATAAGAAAAATATGTTTTCTTATCGTAAGGATTTTATCAAATCAAAAGGGTTTATACCTTTATTTGATATTAATAATATTGGTATGGTTTCATCAAAGATCAAAAATCTATTGGATGGGTTTCAACAAAAGAAACCGAAAGGGATTATATTTATCTATTCAGAATTTCTCCCTTCGGGAATTATTCCTCTCGCACTCGCTCTAGAACATATGGGTTTTGAGAAGTATTCAAAAAATTTATTAGATTATCCTGATTGGTCACCTTCTTCAAAAGGAACAAAAAGTGAACCCATCGATTATAATTGGAATCCAATGTCAAAAAAGAAGGGGAAACAGGCAAAATATATTATTCTATCCGGAAATAAGAGCTTATCCCCTAATAATGATGAAGAAATTAAAGAATTAGTCTCCAATAAGAATATTCATGGAGAGAATATAAAGATTGTAATAGGTAATGTAGTTGCTGCTGAAGGACTAGATCTAAAGAATATTCGTGAGATGCATATCTTAGATCCATGGTTTCATTTATCAAGGATAGAACAAATTATTGGTCGTGGAATAAGATTCTGTTCACATATTCAATTACCAAAAGAAGAACGGAATGTTTTAGTATACCTTCATGTTGCGGGGGTTTCAGAAGAAACCGAATCTATTGATACCTATACTTATCGTAAGGCGGAAGAGAAAGCAATCATAATTGGTCAAGTTGAGAATATCCTGAAAGAAAATGCTGTCGATTGTTATTTAAACCGTGAAATTAATTTAATCAATGCGAAAAAATTATTTCCAATTGATTTAGTCACAAGTCGTGGAGATTCAATCAAGAACCATGAAGTAAATGATAAAGAGTTTTCAAAAATATGTTCTTATGGTGAATGTCAATATACATGTAATTGTGATACTATTCGTGAAGAAGATATTAACTACGATACATTTACAATGGAAAATTCAAAAGATTTATTTAAAAAGATTAAAAAAATTATCCTTGAATTGTATGAAATCAAGAACTATTATACAATAAATGAATTGAACGAATATATTATGGAAGCGATTGACACAAACACTACAGTAATATACTATAGTCTTTATAATATAATGGATCAAAAAGTAACATTGTGGAATAAAGAACGTGAAAGTGGATATTTAATAAATAAAAATGAATACTATCTTTTCCAACCCCATAATATTCATGAAAAATCTTTACCATTATACTATCGTAATACTACAGTAATAACTGATACCCAAAGATATATACCACTGGGAGATAACTTATTTGAAGAAGAAGGGGAGGAAGTAAAAGTTTATACATATGAACAGGTCCTTAAGGATTTAACTGAAATGATCTCAAATAAAGAATTATTTCAAAAAGATTATTCGTTTAATGAATATATTCGTGGATTTAAAGAAAACAACTACATCGACATACAATTTGACATGCTATTGTATGGGGAGAAATTAGTTCTTCTCAAGGATATTGTAAAAGAATATATTGAGAATGGAAAGATTGTTGATAAATTAAGATTACAGATTTTTGAACATTTTAAGAATAATCTAATACACAAAGTAAATAGCGAATATAGTATATTGGGTAAGAATACTAAAAATACTGTTGGATTCTTTTTAATGAATACAACTAAGTTTCATCAAAAAAAGAAAAAAGGTATTCAAGAACTTGAAGAAATAGAAAATGATTATTCATATTTTATTTATCAGAATGGAGATTTTTACGAACTCAGTGAATTAGGAGATGGTAATCTCATTCGGGTGAATATTAAAGGAAACTTCTTAGAGATCAAAGATAAGGTTGATATTTTAAAGACTGAAGCCATATGGGGTTATCCATTTAAAATGGAGAATGGAAAATATACTTTTAAATTAGTCGATAATAAATTAAATCAACCTCATAAATTACCTGGAAGAATTGTAAGTCAAATCTCCAAGAAGAATAGTTTAAGAGACTTTATAAAGAGATATTTTCCAGATACCTATGATATTTTAATTAAAGAAGATCCAGATTTAGAATATCAGACAAAACATTTTCTTTATTTATTGATTGAGATGATTATAAGGAATAAAGAAAAGACGAAGAGGAAAAAACATGTGTTTTTACCCTACGATTTAGTATTTTTAAAATTTATTGAATAAATTTGAATTTATTTACTTAAACAATATTAAAGTGTATATATAATATATAATATGACTTATATAAGTGAACAATTATTAAAAACAGTCTTATCTCTCAATCCTAAGGACCTAAACAATGATATCGATAATATGATTAAATATAAACTAAAGGATACTATTGAGGGGAAATGTCATGAAGATGGTTATATCATTCGTGACAGTATTCAAATTATTAAAAGAGATATTGGGAAAGTGATTACAACAAATGGAAAAAGTGTAATTAAATATTTCATTACCTACAAAGCTCAATTAATTTATCCATCTGAAAATGATGAGATTACAATATTTATTAATAATATTAATAAGATGGGTGTAATTGGATATATTAAGTTAAAGGATGGAGATACCCATGAAGATAGTCCATTAGTAGTAATGGTTCCAAGAGAATATTTTGAAGAGAGCTCAAAGAATATTCATGATTTAACAGTTGGTCAAAGACTAGATATTATTGTGATTGGTTCTCGTATTAAATATTATTCTGATAATATTCAAGTGATTGCTCGTCCGGTAGAGTAGGTTTAATTCATTATGATTTAATATTGGTTTATTTTAAATATTCTTTTTTTTATGGAAGACGAAATTAAACGAAAGAAGTATTATATTTATGAAAATATTGATAAAATCAAGAATCATGATCAAATCATTGATTTAATTAATATTAAAGCATGTAAATTTACTAAAAATAGTAATGGTATTTTTTTAAACCTTAGTGCCCTTGAAGATGAATTAATTAATCTTATTTATCAAATTATTATTAACTTGATGGATTATGAAGAAAATAATGAAAGTACTATTAATCAATCACATGATACTATTTATATAGATAAAGAAACAATCAATAACGAAGATATAATCATTAATGGGGATATGGATAATAACGTTTACCAAAAAAAGGCTAGGTTTACATTACAACTTCAAGATTTTACTAATAATGAACAGGAGATAATAAATGCTTCAAAAAAATATAATTTATAAATTTGATAATATTTAAGTGTTTAACTATAAGAAATATATTATGGAATTTATTGATTTATTTGAAAACAGTTCAAATAACTTTTCAAAGAAGATTAAAGAATCAAATTATTTAGAAGGGGTTCAACGGAGTATAAAAAAGGGTGTCGACGATATCTGTGAGATAATTATTGGAAATAATGAAATTGAATACAGTTCATATAGTGAATCTCAAAAAACCCCTTTCATCTCAAATAAGAAATTAGAAATTGCTTCAAATGTTGTTCTAAAGGACAATTATTCTCGAAAATTCACAATGTTAATGATTCAAAATGGGCTTCAACATAAGAATATGCTTTCATCAGTCCTTTATTTGAATGAATATTATAAGATTAATTGTGTCATCTATAACGAAGATACAAATATATTTTATGAAACATCATTGAAAAACTATGAAAAGCTATATTGTATATATAAAGAAAACTCCTGGTTTCCTATGAATGAACTTATTGTTGAAACGTCAAATCAATCAACTAATTTAGATGGACTGAATAAAATCCTTTCATTTGATATGAAGGATCTTTATATTTATAAACCATATTTAATGCCAATTACAAAATACAAACTAAAAGAATTAGAAACTATAGCTATTGAAAATGATGTTCCATTAGTCGAGGATAGTTCAGGGAAGAAGAAATTAAAAAAAAAACTATATGAGGATATAAATTTGAAACATTATACTCAAGATATTTAAAAAAAAAACTATACTTTTAATATATTTATGGAATTATTTCAAAATGATAAGGAAAATTTTCTCTCCTATATAGAACAACATTTATTAACAAAAGATGTTGAACTTGAATTAATTTTCGGTAGCTCACATCATAAAAACCCTATAGATAAGAAAACATTCCTATTATTAATAAATCAATGTAAAGAGAACTATACTCTGATCGAAGAATCAACCACTTTAGATATAAGATGTGAATTCAAGAATAATGTATCAAACATACGATGTTCTATCCATGGATTAGATTCCATCAAAAAATACTGTAAAACGGATGAGATCGAAGATATTGATAATGTAGAATTTATTATGAAACAATATTATAAGAATGCGAAAGATAAAGGTAAGAAATATATATCTTTGAAAGATACAGATTATAATGTAAGATTAAATATTAAGAAAGAACAGGAGCTGAATAGGGATCACCATTATGTAGTGAGTTTTTTGAATGGTTTTAAAGATAAACGCAAGCAATTTCGTTATAAGAAAAGAATTAGTTTCTTAACGGTTGATAAACTTTTCAGGATTGATATTACTGTTATTAAATCTACAAAATTTTCGAATGGTAAGCATGATTTTCAAAAAACATTTCGGAGAGCAAATATCCTTAAAAATAGAGAACAATATGAGGTAGAGATTGAGTATTTAGGGTGGAAGAAAGATGTTGGAATTGATGAGATAGATCGTTTATACAATCATTTCAATGAAACATATATTTCTGCTCCTGGAAAAGAAACACTTTCCAATATTTATGATCCATTAAATCTTGGTATTCACATTTTCGAAGAAGAGAAGGAGAAAGAAGAAGTTGAATATAATTATGAATATGAATCTCCCAGATATACTGGGGATAATATTGTTGAAGACGATGAATTAAAACAACAATATCAGGATCTCATTGGTAAATATGTAAAAATCAAGGATAAATACTTTATTGATAATAATATTGATGCGAGAGTAATGAATTCTTTAAAGGAGTATTATCAAAAAGGAATCTATTTTGGAATTGTGAAGGAGGTTTATTATGATAATGGAATTCAAGCTTTAGTCGTGTTTAATCAACCAATCGGTAATATTCCTTCATTGGTAGTCCCTGTGAAACAATTATATAATACACCAAATTTTAAACCATTACAATCGGCGTTATTAGATGATGATGATGATGAACCTGAAGAGATTCATTTACCTTCAAGAATACCTGATGAAGAGAATAAAAAATTAATCATACGAGATTTAACTACAAAAGTAGCTAATATTTTAGAGAGTCATGTAATAGATCTTTCAAAGGTAATTTATAATACAGATCATATCTTATCATTTCAAGTCAAAGAAGAAGTGATTAAAAAATATCGTAAGATTACGGAACAAAAAGGATATCGTTTTAAGTTTATGGCCCCTCAACCAGTTACTTTAACAGTTGATCATTTAAAAAGAAATAATCCTAATTCTATTTTGAAAGATTATGCCGTGACTGAAAAAGCAGATGGAGAAAGGTATCAAATGATTATCGTGAACTATAAAGGATATTTAATTAATTCAAAACAAACTGTGATTGATATGAACCTTACTTTTGAGAATTATCAAAATGGATGGTTATTTGATGGAGAATATATTACAAGAGACAAAGAGAATAATCCAATTCAATTATTTATGATATTTGATATCTATTATGATGAGGAAACAAAGGATAAAGTTATTCCTCAACCAATCCATACTTATCCTTTTATCTCCCGTAATCCTGCGGATATATCAAGGAGCTCGTCACTTCAGAAATTCTTTGATACGATGAAGATCAAGAAAGAAACTACATCCTCCCCCAAGGAATGGTGGGAAACTACAGAAGATAGAACAATACGTATTGATATGAAACAATATGAGTTTGGATATCTATATAATACTCAATCAGTTGATGAAGAAGTTGTTGAAGATACAACAGGTATATTTAAGGCATCTGAAAAGATATTAAAACGAGAAGAAGAAGGTTATTATCCTTATCGTATTGATGGATTAATCTATTTACCTGTTTATTATTCAGTAAAAGGTTCTTCTGAAGGGGTTCAATCAACAACGATTAGTGGAACATGGGATTATAATTTCAAATGGAAACCACCCGAAGAGAATACAATTGATTTTATGGTGAAAGTAAAGAAAACAATTATTAATGCCGAAGTAGTTGATGAGATTATTCCAGTTCTGAATCATGAACATGGTATTGATATGATTGATAATTATAAACAACTCGAATTATTTGTTGGTTATGATGAGAGTAAAGATGACTCAATTGATTATTGTATGAAGGTTCTTGAAGAAGGATCGTCAACAGAAGGGGAAAAAATAAAGAGATTTAATCATTCTTTAACTGATGGAGAAAAATATGATAAGACCAATATTGTATTGGAAAATGGTAAGATGAAATGTATGAACTATGCGAAGGAAGAAATACGTGATGGAGATCTAGTTGAGATGAGATATAATCCAAACGCAGACAATGGTTGTTTTTGGGAACCTCTAAGACTACGGAAAGATAAAATCGACCCACAATTCTTCCTCATAGCGAATAATGTTTGGGAAACAATTCAGAACCCTATTACACCTGAAATGATTCGTGGAAATTATAAAATTGATGAATTAGTTGCTGATAAAAAAGAAGATGAAGGGAAATATTATGTGAATGAGTTTGATTCACAATTATTAGAATCAAATAGCCTTCGTAAGCTTCATAATTATATTAAGACACGGTTAATTAATGGTGTATGTTCGAGATTTAAAGAACCAATTAAAATAATGGATCTATCATTTGGTCAGGGTGGTGATACTCAAAAATATATCAACAAAGATTTTAAGTGTAAATTATTAATTGGTATTGACATCTCATCAAATATTAAAGAAGCCTGTCGAAGGTTCTATAGTGTTAATAAAGATATGGGAGGATATACGAAAGGTGTATTCTTTAGAGCAGATACTGGTAAAAATATTAGTAGTCGTGAGAGTTCTGACATTGATGGGATTACTGAAGAGGAAAGGAAGCATTCAAATACAATGATAAATATCCTCTATGGTAATAATCTACCAATTCCAAAAGAATATGAAGGGATTAATCGACGATATGGTAACCTTGCGAATGGTGGATTTGATGTAATTAGTTCTCAATTTTCGATGCATTATTACTTCGAAAAAGAAGAAACGTTTTATGGATTTCTAGAGAATTTAAAGGAGAATATCAAAGTGGGTGGTTATTTCATAGGGACTTGTTATGATGGAACAAAAATATTTAATTATTTTAAGTATAAAAATGAGAAAATGAGAATGATTTGGTATGGTGATGATACAGATGATACAGATGATACAGATGATACAAATGATACA
>CEUI01013490.1_pt1 | contig 24422 bp, 13 predicted proteins | sample 531411 | NCBI WGS metagenome assembly CEUI01 (sample SAMEA2622841, study PRJEB7988) | marine metagenome | isolation source: saline water (ENVO:00002010), including
GGCATCTAACATAGTTATTTGATTTCTTTTGTCACTAATAGCTGGTATATATTGAGCTTGTTTGTCAATAGGATTCCCAGCAGTATCTTCATATCCTTCTAAAAATTTATATGTAGCAGATAATTTAGCAACATTAGATAAATCTTTAAACTTATAATGGAACTTTTCTTTCCATTTTAAGAAATCTTCATTATAGTCTAATGATTCTGCCCCTAACTCTTCAAACTCACCACGTATTCTTTTAAATTCTTGCCCCAATTCATTCGCATAATCTACACCTTTTTGAATTTCACTCAAAGTATAATCTAAATCCTTGGCAGTCTTATTATCAGCTATTTGAGCTTTAAGCAATAGACTATCTTTATCTAAATCCATCTTCTTCATTGCAGCAATATGTGCATTTTTATGCATAAACTTTTCTATTATAAATGGAGATACATCAAACCCGTCCATTTTATTCGGGTATTTAGTATGCATCTCAGCCATAGCTTTAGCAGGAGCGATAGCTACCATTTCTATAGGCATTAATGATTTATCTTTTATATCTACAGGCATTCCAAAATTCTCATATATATATCCAGCTCTATTCATAGCATAAGAATAATAATCATTAGACATATTTAAAGTGTCTCTAAATGAAAAATTACCTATATCAAAAGTTCTTCCATTTCTTATTCTATTAGCATCAATATGCAATCTAATTACTTTCATTATACTTTCCATTTCATATTGTTGCCATTCTTCATTTAAATCTAATGGCTTACCATCTTTTGTTTTAAATAAGTTTGATATAATAATATCTTGACTATAATTAAATTGACCTATTAATCCAAACTTAGCATTATCTACAGCAGCTTGAAGCCATAATCTTAAATAATCAGATACTGTTCCTTTCCATATACTCCCATCTGGATTAAGTCCTTTAACTTCAATTTGTTCACTTGGAAGCCTAACTTGAAACTCTCCTAAAGAGTTATATATCTTATTAATAGCACCATATGCAGCTTGTATATTGGCTATCTCACCTATAGCTCTTTGACCAGCAGTAAGTTTAGATACTAAGGCCATTCTTTTAGCAGAAGATAACATACTATCTTTACTATCAACATCTACATAATCATTTAATTCCTGAGGTGTTATTTTTATACTATCTAAATGTTTTATATAATCTTGTGTCATTTCATCAGAAGGTAAGAATTCTACTACAACATGGTCTCCATCATTATCACCTTCAACTCTATTCTTAATGTCATTAATCTCCATTGTTATAACACCTTGTCTGTTATGTAAATATTTAACTTTAGCCATATAAGCGCCACCTTCATGAGGTACAGGGAATCTAGTTACCATTGCATAAACGTCATTAGTTTTTAACCATTCATTTATTTTATCATTATTTACACCTGCTACTGAAGTAATATTTTCAGCTTTTTTATATGCCTCTATAACAGCTGAAGCTTTCTGTCTGGATAACCCTATTTCTCCTTGCTTTAAAATACCTCTAACATCCATAGCTATATTGTAAGAAGAGCCTTTCATTTTAGCTAATTGTAAAGCAGGCTCTATTAGTTTAGATTGTATTAACTTATCCATAGTACCTGAAGATTGTCTGTGGAATCCAGAGCCTAATCTAAGTAGTTCAAGTAAAGTAGGTACTCTACCAAAATCTTCATTCTTATTTTCTAAGGTTTCTACTAATTTAGCCATTTTATCTGCAGCTGAAATATCTTTACCATCTATAGCTTTTCTTATAGCATTACTCATTTCAGAACCTAATTTAGGTAAATAATGCTCTCTAAAATGTTTAAGTAATTTAGGAGCAGTTAAATGATTATACCATTGCATAGGATGTCTTGCATGACTTTCCATGGTTTCTTCATATTTAATAAAGCCAATAGCACTTCCTGGAACTAATAATTCATTATTATTTCTCTCAAATAATCCACCTTCTTCTGCACCTATTTTTATTTCATCTGATGTAGATAATTCATCAACATAATTATCACCACCTTCTACATATAATGGGTGAGCAGAGCCTAGATATATATTACCATTATCACTTACCTTAAATAGATTTCTTCCCTTTTTATCTAATATAGATAGACCAGGGTCAGCTCTAAAATGTTGATGTTTCTTAGCATACACATCATCCCCATCTTTTAGATAATGCACAGTTTTAGCTACAGCTGTACCAACTTTTAATCCATGAAATTTATTAAATATAATAAATCTTTTAGTGGATGTTATTGTTTCTCCATCTCCCATATATTCATATTTCTTACCATCTACTTTTTGCCAAGGAGAAAATATCTTACCTCCTCTAAATTGAAAGTTAACTTCTTTTGGATTGAACTTAATTACTCTACTTTTAGTCATTTTATCATTAACAGTTACTGGAGTAAAAGGTATTTTAAGTCTTTTATATACGTTAGGACCTCCTTTAATATCCTTAAGATACTTAGGCCATACTTTCTTCATAGCTTTATGAACAGCTATATTTGCAGCTCTTACTTTTAAATCCTTCTCATCTTTCATTTCATTTAAATATTCTATCGCTTGAGCTTTTGTCATATATCCATCTGATATTTCTCTTTGTAAAAATTTACCTATATTCTCTAAGGTCATATCTGCAGATTTTAATGGAGGATTACCATCCTTATCAAAGTCTTTAATAGGAACTAAGGCAAGTTTATCTGAATCTCCTCTTGAGAAAGCTATAGTCATATTATGTTTCTTTATTAAATGTTTATCTAAATTTAGCAATTGCTCTTCATCTAAGAAGTTATATATATTTTCAACTTGACTCTTACCTTCACTATCTTTGCCTATCATTCTTATATCTGAGCCAGATAGCCAAGAAAATAGACCAGCTGATTCAGGTAAGTAATCAAATAGTGTTTTCTTTTGAAATCCTGGAGTACCTTTCTTTTCACCTTCAGCTCTGAATTTTCTTTCAGGTCCTTTTCTTGAAAAGCTAAAATCACCATTTTTCTGTATAAGGAGTTCATAATTAGTTATTTCATCTTGACCTATATCACCTCTATTGGTTTGTGCAGTACTTTTAATTCTACTATAGTATTTTACAAGACCATCTTCTTGCCATGTTAACATATCTAAGCTTTGATTTTTAAGTACTTCTTTAAATAACTGAGCTCTCCATTCTTCGTAAGTATCAAACTGATGTGCTAATCTCGCTATTCTAGCTAATTGACGCTGAGTTATTGGTATTCCAAATTCTTTTATATAAAGTATACTAGCTGGAGCTAATTCTCTTTCATCTGCTCCAACTCTACCTAGTGTTTCATCTAACATATCTTGATTAGATTCTATGTATGTCTTACCTATATCTCTTATAGGACCAGAATGTGAAAATCCAGGAGTTGCAGCTGGCATAGGTCTCCTAAATTTAATTCTATACCATTTACTAAAATGAGGTCTAGCATTTATAGGCAATATGCTATTCATTATAGCTGAATATTCCTCTTTATCTGCCTTTACTTCCTTATTGTAATGAGCCTTATCCCATAATCCATCAAAAAATACTTTAATCCATGCTGCATCTTCATCTTTGTCTGCAATTTTCTCGGATTCTTTTTTAGCGAATAACATAAATTTAAATCTATTGTTAATTTTAAATTCAAAAGATTCACTATATAGTTTTCTATCATATCTTTCTACGCTAAATTTCTTATCTGAATTAGCTAATAATCTAGCTATATCTCTTAATGATGTATTCTCATCTAAAACCCTAGCATATATATTGGTAGTCCAATTTGGTCCAAATATTTTATACCTCATCCAATTTAATATCTTCTTTAATATATTTCTCCACTTGCTTTGAGTTGGAACTAATTTAACAGCTTCTTTTGAAGAGGCAAATGCAAGTAACTCATCAGATACTGTAAAGTTAGCATCATCATATTTTTGTAATAATTTATAAAGTTCATCACCAGATAAGCTTTGTATATCTCCATCTATTTTACTTAACATAAAACCTAGTTCATCATTAAACTTACTCAATTCTGTATTACCATTAATTATATATGCATCTACTATATCTAATATTAAACTTTTACCTTGCTTGGTATTCAACACTTCCTTTAAAAGATTATTAAATAATCGAGGATTTGTATCACGCATTTCTATTAAGAATGCATGCATGTATTCATGGAATGGAGCTTCAGAAGTAGCTATGGCTAAATTAATAAGAACTGAAGAATTTTTAGTTTCTTTAATATTGTATTTGTCAGCCATTTCCTTTGAAATAGGACCGTAAAATGCACCTACAGGCACTCCTTGAGAATTAGTTAAACCTGGGTCATTTACGAATTGATAAGGAATCTTACCTTCAAACTTATCAAATAGCATCTTAGTATATTTTCTAGTCTTAGCTTGTTCAGCAGCTGGTTGTATAAAACCATATTTAGATAAAGAATATTTCTTATCATTAGCTATATTATTTATTTCTTCCCAACTTTTAACTGAAGGACCACTATCTATAATAACCATATCTGTTTCAGTTCTAGTTAAAGCAGTATATAACCATCTTCCTGCTTCAAAATTAGTAGGAATCCAACTTGAATCTATAAATACTTTAGCCCATTGACTACCCTGAGCTTTATGAGCTGTCATAGCGTATCCATATGTAGCAGCGGCAATAGTCCTCTTTAGCTCATATCTTTGCATTTTTTTGTTCCAAAGTCGCATATCTGATGGTAAGGTTTCACCTACAAATTGTTGAGAAGGTAGGGTAGATAGTTCTACGCTAGGTGCAAGTAATATATCTATATGTCCTTCATCCATATCAACTATATGATAAAGACCTCCAACTTTGTCAAAATCAAGTATTTTTGTTACATTTTTTTGAAGATTATTATCCCATACTGTATATCTTGTTTGAACATTTTTAATTTGTTTTACTTTAATATTATCTGGAACTTTGAATATTTCAGAATTTACCCTTGCTTTTACATCATCAAAGCCTTCTGGAGCTTTAGTGTTATTCAAGCCTATAAGAATTTCACCTTTTTTTATGACGTTACTTGGATGCCTTGCTTCATCTATGCTCATCATATATTTAGCAGCTCTAGCTAAATAATTATATTGTATTCTTTTTACATTAGTAGGTGCAATAACAGCAGAATTTTCATCTGACTGAATACTTCTTTGTATAGCTTCACTAAAATCAAATTGATTTAGTATTTCAAATTTACCTGCACTTTTTTCTATAGATGTCTCTGGTATAAAAGCTATTCTAGTGCTTTTCATTTTTTTAGCATTTATTCTAATTGCAGTTGCTAAAGCTAACGTTGGATTCTCTAAAGCTTGTCTTAATACTTCTGTCATCTCATAGTCACTTTTACTAAACACCGTAAAATCTCTATTTCCGCGACTATTACCAACAGGTGGTAATTGAAAACCATCTCCTAGAAATATTACTTTAGCCCCATTATCTATAGCATATTTCTGTATATCATTATACATTTTATCGCTAACCATAGAAGACTCATCTATTAATATAATAGAACCAAGTCCAGCAGGTGGGTTATCAGGGTCTACCTTCCAATTTCCATGAATATCTGGCTCTCCATATAGTCCATGATGTATTGTACCAAATCCAGCTAAATTATGTACTTGTCTAGGCAATCTATCCAATATATTTAATTTTGCTTTATGAGTAGGGGCCCATACAGCCATTGACAAATTATAATCAGCAGCATATCTAATTATGTTTTCTATTATAGTTGTTTTACCTGTACCAGCATATCCAGCTAAAATCTTTTTATTTCCTAATTTCTTAAGTCTTGGTTTTTCCCAATTACGCATATACTCTTGTACTTTATCAGGGTCTATGCCTCTACGAACGACATTCTGGGTGCCTTTTAGGGCAAACTTTCTTGTAAATTCTTTATCGTAATCTTCTCTATGCTTTTCAATCTCTTTTCTTCCCTGGGGACCCACTAATTCAAGTACATGTTCTAACGTTTTTCTTTGGTCATTTGTAAGTTTAAATCCTTGTTTTTTCAAGGTTTCATTATTATCGAATATACTTACTTTCTTTTTAGGTTCTTGCATTTGAAGTTCTGCATCACCAGTTCTTCTAAATGTTATATTTAATCGAGGTTTTTTTACATTAGCATCTTTTCTTATTTGATGAGCATAGTTTTTCTGTGTATCTCCATGCATTAAAAGTAAATCTCCATGAGCTAATGGTATAGACGCATCTCCTTGAGATTTATCTGGGATTCTAGCTTTTGGTTTTGCTTCTGGATGAGTTTTTATTAATTCGAAATTCCTAGTAGCACCTAAACTAACTGAAGCTATTACTGGACTATCAGTTCCTATCATCAGTTCTTCTTCAGCATCTCTATGTATAGTTATAGATTTACCACCATCTTCGTAATAATTAACTACCGCACTATTGAATTTATATCCAGTTAATTCCTCAACTTTTCTTTTTATTCTACTTAATTCAGGAGTCCACATTTTACCTTCACGTGTCTTACCTCCATAAGTATAGGTTATATCAGGATTATCAGCAAAGTAAGTAGTTTCCCACCTACCTCTGTCTTCATCAAAAACCACATCTTCAAGAACTGCATTAATAGAAGATTCTATTTCATTCTTATAAAGCTCTAAACCTGCACCTTCTAATTCTATCTTTCTATCTGGGGTTTCTATATAACTAGCTTTACTTAAATCACCATCTGCCTTAGCGAATTCTCCAAGAATTAAATCTTTAGTTGCTTTAGCAGTAATTAATTTACCACTAGCTAAACTATAAATTAAATCACCATCTGCAGCGTATTCATAACCATTCCACATAGCTGTCTCTAATTGGTCAACTGCATGTCCCTTTAAAATAGTATCTGCATTAGGAGTACCTGGGAAATTCTTTCCAGTCTCTCTATCTATCATCTGAACCTTACCAGCTTCGTTTACTTTTCTAACTATGTATTCTTTTTTATTATATACTACTACTTCCCCAGGGTCTAATGTAGGGAAACCAACTTTAAAGTCAGGAGTAGCTTTAACTTTAGGAGCTTTCTTTTTAGCTTTCACTTTATTAATAAAATTAAAAAGCATATCTTTTTGAGCTTTTCCAAAATCAGTTATTCTTCCTGTTTTTTCTGCTGCTTGAATTCTTCTATTTATTTGATAAAGCTCTTTTCCAATTTTACCATTATCTTTGCTTATAATTTCATTCCATGATAAACCTTCATTAGATAGCCTTTTAATTCTAGATATAAGTTTATTATAATAAGTTTCTAATTTTTTTTCTTCTGACTTAACACCAGATGTAAGATTAGCATATTCTACTTGTGTCGTATCTAAGAAATCTTTCTCAGTTTTCCCTGGATTTTTAGAAAGCCAATCGGATAATGTTTCTTCATAAGCTTTATCTATTTTAGGAGGAGCTTTCTTTTTAGTATCACTTACTCCAGGTATTGAAGTTTTAACTTTCTTTGTATCGATAATCTTTTCTTCTTGCTCTTCAAACCTACCTTCTTCAGCAGTATCATATCCTTCTTCTGGTATAAATTCCTGTAAATCTTTTTTAATTTTATCTGTTACTTGAATTCTTTGTTGCTCTACTTCTTCTTCAGCTACTTCATCTATATAATTTTCATCTTTAAGCAATTCATTAATATCTATTAAATCTTGCATGTCACTAAATTCACTATTAAAATTATCTACAAAATCTTGCCTACTTAAAAGTTCATCATCGAATATATCTCTATTATTAACATCATTAACTATCTCTGCTATAAGTTCTGGATTAGTAAATACTTCATTTTCTTGAAGTTTGTCAAATATAGCTTCTTGTTTTTCAGTTAGCTTTACTTTAGTTCCATCTGTTTTTTTACTAGCTAACATAAAGCCTTTCATCACAACTCTTTTTTCTTCTTTTGTATAGCCTCCTTTATCAGCATTCTGAACCTTATCAACTCTATCAGCGTTTTCATTAATCTCATTTGCAATTCTTTCAATATCTTTCAGGTCTTTAGTTTTATTTATAATTTTATTAATTTTATCTATACTTCTATTTATTTCTCCAATTTTCTTATTAGCTTTTGCTCTTGTTTTAAATTTACCTACATTCCTAATAGTTTTACCATTTTCTCCATTTATTATTACTTCATATGCTGGAGCATCCTTAAATTCTTTAGCAGCTTCATCAACTAATATTTTAGCATCAGCATTATACAGATGTTTATTAAGGGCAGCTATTCTTTTCTCACCTTCAGCTTTTTCAAAATAATTAATCAGATTAGATGCTTGTCTAGCATCTTCAAAATTACTATGCAAAGTTTCTATCTTATTCCCTTTATAATCGACAGAAGATGCAGGTCCTTGTTCATATGTAAGTTCTCCAGTTTTTGCATCTATAAAAGAAGTTCTTCTATATAATCTGAATACAGCTGGACCTTCTTGAACAACTATATGCCCATCTTCCCCATTCTTTTTAAATTGATTTTCAATACTTATTTTGTTTAGCTTATTCTTAAGACCAGTAGCATTTAAATACGCATCACCTACATTCCTAATAGAATTAATAACTTTCATGCCACCTATACCACCTAATCCAGGTGTTACTATATGTTCTTTAAAAGTCCATAACTCATCCCAACTAGCTCCTTTATGATATTTATTTAATTCTCTAAAGCCTAATGGTCCATGTATTTCATTCATAGCTGAGAAATTAGACATAGCTATTTCTTCAAGACCTTCAGCGAAATTGAAAGCTCCCTTACCTGTAATAATATCTATGCCTTTATTAGCATATATATTCCATCTAGATGCTCCTACTGGAACCTTTCTTAAATCTTGCCAATATCTTAAAAAAGGTGTTCTTCTTACAAGTTCACTTGTTTTATCTGTTAAGTATTCTAATGTTTTAGCTTTACGTAATGGTCCATTAATAGGAGCTTTCATCCAGAAAAACATTCTATCTATATTTTCAATAGCTCCTCCACCTAATCCATTTATCATATCCGTAAAGTGAGACATTTCTAAAGCTTCTTGAACTGTATGAGGCAACCTGATTATTTTACCGTTTCTGTTCTCGAAATTATCTTCTATGTATTTTTTAACATTAGCTTCTATTTGAGAAAATGTAGGTTTTATTTCTTCTCCATTTTCATCTGTATGTTTTATAGCTTTTAATTCCTTTCTAAAATCATCAAGAGCTAATTCAAACTTCTCATTACTATATTCTTGTTCTGAAAGTAAAAACTCTAAACTTTGAGCTTGGCTACTAGCACCTTCAGCTAATGTACCATAACCATATAATCCCAATACTTGTAGAATTAATTGTGGTGCTCTACTTAATCCAGAAAGCTTAGATAATTTTCCAATTGTACCAGATAGAGCCTGAGATTCAGCTATAGAAGGTATTGGTTCTCCTATTGCTTTTATTAAAAATTTATGTAAATATAGTTTACCAGTATTATCTCTCCACATGTTCTCACCTTGAGCTCCATGATATTGCATATAAGAAGATAAATCAGAATCTTCTTCTAATACTTTTTTAGCATTAATCCTACCTCTTCTGCTATATTCAGCAGCTAAAGCTTTATCCATTTCAATAGCTCCAGGTAATTGCTGTACTATGCTATTTACATAATCATCAATTTGTTCATCAGAAATAGAAGTACCCTCAAGAGCAGCATTCTCTTTAATTAAAGATTTTAATTCTATTATATTATCTTCTTGACTTGTAAATGGAGTTCCTACATATCTTTTCCAAAATGCAGGTCTTTCATTAGCCCATGCATTTATCATGCTATTTCTCCATGTTTTCCCTAATTGAGATATCGGACCACCACCTGGCACAAATCCTAAAGTAGGGCCAAGTACAGCTCTATAATCCCAATCAGGCAATTGAAATTTAGCTGATTCAGGAGTTTCCTGAGTAGCGAGTTGTTCTTTTTGATTATTTTTTATTTGATTATATATTTCAGGCTGCCAAGCTTGCAACATATTCATTATATCTTCATCATTATACTGGTCTCCAAGTTGGGCTCTATATGGAGCAAGGAAATCTTCTTCAGTATATTCAGGAGCTACATCAGATAATGGTTCTCCAGGTCCTTGAGGTTCAGCTTCTTCAGAAGTACTCTCTGGTATTGCATCTTTATAGTATTGAGACAAAAGATTACTTCGCTGTGATATTGCTTCATTTAATGCAGCTAAGTTATGTTCATGTTCTCTTTTTTCTAAATCGGAATGCTGGTCTACAGGTTTCCAATCAAAACCCTGTATAGCAAAGACAGGTTTGTCTAATAATTCTTCTTCATATTGCTTGATTTCTTTTTCTTTATCTTCAATAATTCTAGCAATATCAATAATATTTTGATACAATCTATCGGACATTATCTATTGTTTCTTTAATATATCTGGTATATGTGTTGGAGCATAATCATCGAGTACTTTCCATAAGCTAAGTAATTCGTATACTAACTTATCTTCTGGAGTTTCTCCTAAAGTAGGTCTTCTATCTCTTAGATACAATACATCGTCAACATATTCTTGGTTTAATAAACCAACACCGCCCCTACCAGGTCTCCCTTTTACTTTTTCTTTCGGTAAAGGTATATTTATAGGATTACCATAAGTATCAGTTCCCTTAACCATAGTATCTCCACCTACATATCTTTCATATAAATTACTTACTCCTTTATACCTATTTAAGGGATTAGCATGTAAATTATTTTCTAACATAGCTATTTTTCTAACATCATCATGAGTAGATGGCTTTTCCATCTGACCAAGAAATGACCAAGTAGTTGCATGGTCAAATATTAAAAGTATTTTTTGTTCTAATATTTCTTTTAATTTGTCTGGATTTTTATCCCACATTGTTTGACCACCTTTTAAATCCATAAAATTATCCATATCTAAATCATCTAATATTTCAGTATACCATTGTCCTGCCTGTGGGTCATCTGCAAGTTCATTTTTAATATCACCTATTGTTGATTTTATACTATTGAAATAAGTATTGACATTTAATTGAGCATCCTTTTCTTCTAATTCTGTCAATGGAGTACCGTAAGTTCCTTCTTTGGTAGATAATCCAGCTTGTTTTAATTGAGGGGCTGTTAATGTAGTGAAAGCAAAACCTTTATCTGCAGCTGTATCTTTAGTTTTAAGAAAAGCCTTACCTAATGGATTTAATTCATCTGCTAATGTAGTTTTTTCTAAATATTGATTACCTTCTTCATCTTTTCTAAATACATTATAAGGTAGTCCAGAGCCATGTTCTGGTGGTGTAGTCCAATATTCACCTTCTTCATCTGTATAGCTTGGTTTTAAAAACTTTTGTGGATTGTCTTTTATATATTTTTTAACATCCTCAGAGTCTTTAATATTTTTAAATCCTGCATCCATACCAACTTTAAGCCAATCATTGCTTAAATCTAATATTTGATTCTTTTTCCTTGTTAAATCATCAATTATCATATCTTGAAGCCCTATTAAATTTGCAGTGTTGGTTAACTGTTCTTTAGCATTAGTACTTATTGTTTCTCTTAATCTAAAATCTTCTCCATATTGTACACCCATATTCTTTAATTGCTCTTTACCATCTTTTGTTTGCCACTCATCATCTAGAGTACTCCATTCAGTAGCAACAACATTATATGCACCAATATCTTTAATTAAATTAGCTATAGCAACTTCATTTTCTTCTCTTCTATTATGCAAGTTTTCTTTAGTTAATGTAAAGTTATTTTTATTTTCCTGTGCAATTTGTTTCAATGCATTAATAGAATTAACTTCTTCAGCTTTTTGAGCTAATTGAGTTTGTGCTAATTTAATTTTCTCTCTATTCTGAAGAATATCAAACATTTTACCTACATAAGCTATATCAGACATTACACATCCTCCCCTTCAGGCGTAAAGAATCCAGGAGCATCTAATATATCTCTCATTGCAAGACTTGCTGATTCTGCAGCACCAACAGTTTGTGTTAAATCATCTATTTCTGGTATATCTTGTGTTGTTTCTTTAAAATAACCTCTTCCAGTAAGTCCTTCACCAGCAGCCCAATCCTTACCTACTAATCCACCAAGTTGTTCCTGCCCAAATTGTCCCCATTTTGCAGGTAAGTTTGCAGATTGACTTAATAATTGAGCTGCTCTAGTTCCAGCGCTACCAAGTAATCCAGATAATCCAGTAGTAAAGGAATCTCTAGCTCTGTCAATGTTTGATTCAGCAATGGTTTTTTTACCTTCTAATGCACTTTGAGTTTTTCTATAAGTATCCATAATTTCATGTTGACCTCTTGTTATTTCAGCCATATCTGCAATACCTTCTTCATCTGCTTTTGCAACTGCCTTTTCCCCAAACCCAGAATATGCTACACCAGATTTAGCTAATCCAGCTCTAGCTTGTTCAAAATCAGAAACGCTACCAGATAATTGTTGCTGTCTAGCAATTTTAGTGTCCAATAATCCTTCTTTTTTAGCTTTTTCAGCATCTTCTAATCCAGACTCAATTGCTTTTGTTTCAATATCATATTCACTTTCAGCTGATTCTAGCGCTGTTCCTTTTTCTTTCAGACCTGCAACATCTTCTTTTAATATTTTAGCATCTTCTCCAGCAACCCCAAGTAATTTCTCTGAAGATTCTCCAGTTATACCAGCTGAAGCTAACGCATCCCCTACTCCTATAAATGCATTCATATCACTTAATGGACCTTCTCCTAATTGACCTTTTACTGGGTCTGAGATAAAACCTTCTAACATAGGTTTATACCAATCATCGTAAAAACTTTGAGCATCTGCCTTTTCTATATCTGCTGCTACATCTCTGTTTGCTGATTGAGTAAATGTAGTGTGCTCTACTCCAGGAGTTAAGCCCGATAATGTATAGCTTGGTAATTTATCCTTTAATTTCTCCCATCCAGGTCTATGGTCACCACCTCCTATATCTCTATAAGTTTGACTTTGTTTAAATTCCTTATCAGCATCACACATAATTACTCCTTTATTTTAAGTCTTTCATAAACATAGATGGAGACCAATTTAAAGATTTATATCCAAATTTTTCCATATATTTATAGTACGGAGAATGATTATCGCAAGCTATGTAAAAATTAGTGTATCCTTTTTCATCCATTAATGCAGCTAATGTTTCATTATGATACATACTATCTAATCTTTTAGCCCTATCAGTATGAGACCAAACAATAACAAGTGGAGTATTTCCTAAGGACCATCCTCCAACTACATTCCCATCTTTATCATATAAAACATGGCTTGGATTACTTATATTGAATCCATTTTTAATTGCTTCTTTTCTAACGTAATCATACTCTTCTTTAGTTTTTATTTTCCTTACTTCTATCATGTTGTTCCTCCTATCCAAATAATCCTTTAAATAATTTACCTACAACTGTATGAGGTTTGAATACTTTTTGACCTAAAGTCCCTAAAGCCATTTGACCTAACCAACCCATAGGACCTAATCCAGTTAAAAAATTAGGCTTCAAAAAATTAGGCTTTGCAATTCCTAAACTATCTACAACCTTATTAGTAATAGCTTCTTTTGGATTAGATATATAATCAGCTGCAGGAGTATTAAGGAACCCAGGCTTTCTGACATTTAAAGAATCAATTAATCCCTGAGCTTGACCTTGCACATTTTGACGAGCTTTATCTACAAGACCTATATTACCAAGTATATTAGATTTATCAAGTCCTACATTAGCACTTCCTTGAGGTTTGAAATCAGGCATCACACCTTCAAAACCAGATTTCTTTCCAGATATTAAATCAAGATTTAATCCTAAATTACTTTTACCTCTAGAAGGTAGATAGTCACTTGTAAATCCAGTCTCAGTATCCCTACCTCCAAATCCAGCACTCATTGTTTTATTTACAAATTCTTTTGCTCTTATCTGAGCTTCATTTTGCAATTCAATTTGCTTTGACTCTAAAACATCTCTAGATTTAGACATTGCATCCTTAGTACTAAGAGTTTTATCTAAATCTTTCAAGTCCTCTATATTTAATAAATCTTTACTGCTACCACCTAAACTTTCAATATATTCAACCATAAGTTCTTGCGGTAATTTTCCTACTTGACCATCTTTAATAGTACCTTTTGATAAATTAGTAAAATAATCCTTAGCTTCTTGAGAAAATTTAATTCTATCTACAGGCTTTCTAAATGGACCTTTTCCCTCTCTTCTCATAAACATTTTAATAGGAGCTGAAGGAGAATCTAAATCGCCTAATTCTTTTTGAGGGATATTTAAATCTAACCAACCAGTATCTTCTAAAATTCTTCTATTTCTCTCGTCAAAATATTGAGCAGCCTTTATTCCTGTGCCGACTGTATCTACAGCTGTTTGAACAGGACTAGCCTTAGGTTGTTCAATTTCTTTAGGAGCAGGTTTATTCGAGGATACATTTACATAAGCCATTATAATTCCTTTATGTTTATAGTTTCAGACATATTAATATAATTCAATCTCTTAATCATTCCAATACTTTCTTTTAAAAATTAGCTCCAAAAAAATTAGCATTATAAGTCACAGGTGCTGCTCCTGTGGTTATATCTAAATACGGTCTTTTAGAACTGTCAGAATGGTCTATCTGTAAGGAACCTACATATCTGCTTTCTAGATAGCTACCAGCTCCACCACCTCCAGCTGGATTAACGCAAATATTGCTGTTATAAGAATTTAAATAATATTGGTCATATTCTACAAAAGCCATTTTAAAGTCATTGTTATTTTTTAAATCTGTTTTAGCATCTGCATTTAATGGCACAGTTTCAAGAACAAAACTTGCATAATCCAGAAATATGCCTTCAAATCCATCTACAACATATTCTGATGAATATTCGGTAACATCACTTGAACCCCAACCCGATGTGTGTCCTGTGAAATTATTCCATTGAGCAGTATCATTAGCACCTGTTGTTGTTGATTTTAAAGCGATTATACTGCAATCATCATCTGGCGCTGTACCTGCTGTATCATCCATTTTAAAATTACCTAAAAACTTCCATTCTAAAGTTGAAACAGTATCTGTAATTCCAGATGAATCAAACATATAATGAGATTGCATTACGCTCCAACTTCTTTTTCTTTCTATACCAAATTGACCTGATTGAACAATTTCTGACCCCTGTTCTCCTGCAATAGTTATGCCTCGAACAACATCTCCTGCGTCTGCACTATTAGATTTACCTGTACTTGCATTTCTTACGGTTGTGAAATTTGAACTAGTTTTCTGAAAACCAGTAGCACTAATAGCGGGATGAGGGATTTTATAAGTTATTAAAACATCTTCTGCATGACTTACATATAAAGCAGTATCTATATATCTTATATTACTTTGATTGTTTAAATATCCATTTAAACTAAAGTATTTTGTATATCTATAACTTCCATCTTCATTATCTTTTAATGTATGTTCTGTACCTATATCTATTTGATAGCAATCCTTATCAAATAAAATTGGTTTCTTAATATAAAATGATTCATTATTTATATTGAAACTGAAACAATCATTAATAGGTTTATAATAATCACTATTTACTTCTAAATTTAAATCTATATTAAAATAATTATCAATTTTATCCTTAAAATTATCAAGTGTTGTATCTATAAATGATGTTGAATCAAATGTCTTTCTTATAAATAAATTTTTAATCTCATTATCTATTTCCTTCGTATTAAAAAATGCTAAAAAATCAGTTTCACTTTTTACAGCAATTCCACCTATTTTTTTATTATTTATTGTAAAATATTTACCACTACCACCATCATCATAAAACTCTGCATTAAATATTCTTTTAAAACTATTAATCATAATATCTTGGAAATTATCTATATTTGCTGACTTGCAATAAACAACAATAGAATCTTTTAAATAAACGGCACTACCATTGTCATACATATCTCTTATGTTATAATTTGATAAATTAGCAGAGCCAAATTCTTCTTCATTTGTATATTCTCCTTTAGTAATAAAACTATCGCTTACTTGTGCTATATGTATATCTATAGAGGGAATATCTGTATCTAAGCTTGAAGAGGATAAATTGTTATAAAAATTATTAAATATATTATCCCCGCTTTCAATGCCTATATCAGTTAAATTAAAATCATATTCTCTTAAATTAATTGTTTCTGAATATTTATTATTTTCGATAGGTAAATTTTTCGCATGTATATCAAACTCAATTTTAAAGTTATTAAAATCTTTATTTATTTTAACTAATTGAAATACTGAAGATGCTCTTAGTTTAATTTCTAAATCATCTTCTACATTAAAATCTTGAGATTCCCCATCGAGTTCTATATTAACTAAACTAAATTCTAATTGTTGTGTTCCTAAATGCTGATTGTTATCAGGTCTTATACCAACTACTTTGTGTGGATTATTGCCTTTTCTTTTGCCTACGCTAACAATACCTTTATCCATTAAAGATATATCGCCTATTGTTGATGTAGTGTCGTTAAATGTATGGTCTATATCTCCATAAGAACCATCAGGTTTTTTATAAAATAAGGGAGCTGCTTTTGCATAAAGTTTATATCTATTTTCGTCTACTTGTACTGTTGTTCTATTTATTGCTTTATTCATTATGCAAAATCTAAACTTGCTACTCCAAAATAATTTGTTCCATCAAAATAAAAAGATAAAATATCTATATCTCCATTTCCAGTAGATAAAGTAGGAGCAGTTCCGTTAGCAGGCCATTTAATATCACTATCCCAAGTTCCTATTACATCTGAACCATCTCCTTGTATTACTTTTAACATTAAATTACAAGGGCCAGGAGGGTTTGTAAAATTGCAAGTTATACCAGTTCCAGTTATAGTTACTTTTTGTTTTTGACTAACATTCCAATCTATTACGCCAGTTGCTCCATCTCCTATTGTATTAGCTGTTTCTGCTGCAAAGTATACAACATTAGTAACTTTAACATCACCACCATCAGTAAACCTTACTACTTCGTTACCATCATATTGCTTAACAACTAAATCTTTCGCATCAACCTTTTGTTGAATAACTCCATCGCCACTATTTTCATTAGTAAAATCTATTTGCCCTGCAGCTCCTCCAAATTTTATAGTAACTTGGTCACCATCTGCATCTAGCGTTACATCTCCACTTACGTCTAATGTTAAATTTGAATTATCACACTCTATTGTTGTAGTACCACCATCGTCACTATCAAGCAATATATCTCCAGCACCTATCCTTAAAGCGTATGCTTTTGTAAAAGTTTGATTAGTCCCAGCAATTGGAGGTCCTTGAATATATACAGACGAAGCTTTTGTTGTAGTTACACTTGCGTTTGTTGCTGCAAGAGTAATTTCTTCTACAGTAAGGGTATTATACATAGCCGCTGTACCACTTCCTGAAGTATCATCATCTGTAATAGTAGAGGCATTTATATGAATTTTTGACCCATCTCCTGGAGTTGTTGAATAATCACCATCTAAAGTAATATCTCGAATTATACCCAAATTACTAATAAATAAAAAAGGACTTATTTCTATACCATTAACATCTAATTCACCTAATAATGTTAAGTTTCCATTAATATCTAATTTCATTTTTTCACCAGCAGTAGATGGAGTTGTTGTTTCTGGAGGCGAACCACCTCCTGCTGTTACAGAAGTTCTATGCCATTTAAAAGAACCATCTGTTGAATCCATTCCCATTATCATTCCAGATGTAGTAAAAGTTTCTCCAGCAGTAAATTTTAAAAATGATATATAAGGGTCTTTACCTGAAGCAGTTGTTTTTAAAGTTATGCTAGAATCTCCTGTTAAATTATCTAACACTAAATCATTAGTAGTTCCATTATTTGTAGAAGTTGTATTTGACCTACTTATTTTTATAGTATTAGCATCAGCATTTCCATCAGCATCGACAGCTATTACTTGCCTTACTTTATCAGATTTTTTTATTTTTAGATTACCATCAGTATCTATAGATAATTCACCTCGTTTAGTTGGTTTGACTCCTATAGGCACTTTAATAGGTTCTTTGTGTTCTGAGGTTTTAGGTCTATATTGATTTAATCTAGCTGAATACCATTGATTATGCCATTTATAAAATAAAAAAATACCTTGTCCAGATATTTTTCTTACTTGAAAATCACCATCTCTACCAGATTTTTTACTCGGATAACCTTCAACCCTAGAAATAGTTTTCTGTTTATTTTGTGCTAATAATTTTACTTTTTTAGTTGTCATCGAAACTAACTATAGTAGAATCTCGATATGTTCTAAATATTAAACCTATATCATTAATACCAAAATCATTTCTCATTACAGTAGCTTTTAATTGCAATTGAATATGCATGATATTACTTAAAGGTAAATCAAGTATTCGAACTTCCTCTATATGTCCTTTATTTGCTTTTGAATCAATATATGAATTTGAAAAACTAGTTAAAAATTCAAATTTATCTTTTAAACTAGTTCTATATAAAACCTGCAAAATGAAATTACTATGACTAGTAGTTGTAGATTCAGTGCCTACAGACAGATTACATACAACTCCTATTATACTTTTAGCTGCATCAGGAGAACCTAAATCAGTATATTTACTTGTCATTTTAAAATTAGATGTAAAAGTAGGTTCGTCTGTCCATGTTCTAAAATTTAAAGGTTGAGGCATTATCTTATCTCCTGATTAGCTTCATGACTATTTGGTACTTCTTCCATAAAATAAGATAATTTTCCAAGAGAACCAGTATTTTGAAAATTCGTCATACTTTTATCTTTAGCAGAAAAAAACCTTTTAATTCCCTTAGTCCATGAATTTACGATTAAAGAAAAAACAAAACAATCAGAATCTCCCTTATTTGTATGCGTATGATTTTTTACTATAATAATTTCTCTAGTAAATGCATTATATCCTACTAAGGAATCTTTAGAAACAAAATCATTCCAATCATCTCTATCTAATACTTGTTGAGATTCTTCTTCATCTCCCAATATAAATAAATCTTTAATTTCCTCCCCATTATATATCCATGCTCCTCTTTCATTAAACCAAAATATTCCGTTATCTGTGACACAAAAATGATTCTTATCTAATATACCTTTCCATTTATGTCTTTCTTCTATAAAAAATTCAGATGCAATACCAGTAGATATATTAAGTATATAGCATATTCTCTTTTTAAATTGTATAACTTTATCTTCATATGAAGTAAGAGCTATAATTTCATCACCATCAGATATATCTAAATCTAATATATTGTCAGGATATGGAAATGTATCGAGAGCATTTATAGGGCTAACTACCATTCTATCATTATAATATTCGTAATTAGTTCCATTCCACACTCTTATATTTCCTACAAATGTTCGCCTACCTGCAATACAAGCAGTTTTATAATCTACATGTAATGTTTTATTTTGAGATGAAAATCCATTTATATCTTCAAATGCTTCCGTTTTAGGCATTTCAGTATATTCAATTTCATAGCCACTTCCATCGTGAACCGTAAGATTAAATTCAGAACCTGCATTACTATTTAATCCTGCAACATCAGCAGTTGTCCATGAAAATTTATCTTCATTTCCAGATGAATTATCAGTAGTATCTATTGTAGAAGCTTTTATAAACCCTCTATTAAAATCAAACTTTCCTAAATTCCAAAATGTAGAATGATTTTCCTCTGAATGAGTATAATAAAGTCTAATACCTTCTATTCTTATATCAGGAAAGCATTTTTTAAATTCATCATTTGCAGGTCTAAATAATATTCTCATCTTTAATGTATTTACATTCTCTTCAGAATCAAAATAACCAGCACCAGATACAGCAGCTGTTTCAAAATAATGTCCAGGGAGAGATTCGCTACCATCATCATAGCATGCAACTGCATATACTTTTATATGACCAGTCCAATCCAGTCCTCCTGAAGTTCCTTTAACCATATAAATTTTCATCAAAGCATCATTTGCTGATATAACATCTGCAGCGCCAGCTAATGCATCTGCATCATCCAATGTTTGACTTAGCCCAAAAATACCACTACCTGTATCATTTTCTGTAAAAGTCCATACTTTAGCTTGTTTTCCTATAAAAAATCCTACAATATCAGTAGTATAAGAGTAATTATATGCATCTCCAAAATGACTATTTGTATCTTTATATCCTATCCATTGAGCTGGATTTGCTGCCATATATCCATTAGGTCCATTAGAAATACCATCTGATAAATTATTAACTTCAGCTATATGTTCTATTTCCTTTAAAAGTTCAAAATTAGTTTCTATTATTCTTAGTATATTTCCTTCATCATAAAATAAAGGGTCATTATTCTTAGTTGCTGTATAAAACCAATTTAAATATTTATTACTATTATTTTCAGTTATACCAACAGCAGGTAAATTTGAATTATTAAATCTATTAATCCAAGATGAAGAAAATTCAGAAAATAATCTAAAATCTGTTTTTAATAATGTTTCATTACCTTCAGTATGTAATATTGCATTTCCTGTCTTGCTTACTAAGCATAACTGTTCATCTTCAACTCCAATAGATGCTAAACTAAGAGGAGCATTTGTATTAATCCATTCAACTTTTATTCCAAATTGATGTGCTTGCCCAGCTGTAGAAGATTCAATAAGTATATAATATCCAGGATTTACATCTGAAGCAGTGACAGAATCAGCTACTGCACTTGCTGTTACCGAAAAACCAGATAGAGCATGAATTGTAGTCTTTAACGAATTAGCAAAATCTTCATTTGTATCAAAATTAGCTACCATATGAATTGTTATAGAATCTTGTCCTACAACCGATAGTAGGCTGCTTCCAAAATCAGTAAATGTTAATATAATTGTACTCCCTGATTGAGGATATCCTCTTAAAGTTAATTTCCATGTTTCTTTTTGGTCTGCGGCAGCTCCAATACTTAATCTAGTATCAGGACCAATTACCATAGCTCCACCTCCTGTAGAATCAGAAACATTTTCATCGGAGACATAGATACCATTATTAGGAATGTATGGTTCAACACCATCTACAGCTTGACCAAGTTCTGTTACACCATATCGGTCATGATGGTCCAATAAATGAACTACTTCTGTTCTAAATCCTGCAGAACCACTACCATCAGCTTCTACATATGTAAATTTACCTTTTATATCACCAGTTATTGTTCCATATTCTCTAGCTTCTAAAAATATATAATCCTTTAATAATGATGTATTTCTAGGATTATAATCCCATCTACTACTATAAGAAGTAGTATTATAACTATCCCAAGTTGGGTTTTCAGCATTCTTAGCACTTCCAAATTCAGCCCAAAATCTATCATCAGCATCACCTCCGTTATAATCATTAATAGCTTTAATTAATCTAGACATAAAAAGAGTGCTTGCTTTATAGTAATCACAATAAATAGTTTGACTAGAACTGCCATGTCCTGCCGCATAATAATTCTGAAATACAGGAACAACAAAACGTGAATCTCTTATATATGTTTCAGGTTGCATAAAATCATAAAGAGCATTATCTCCCCAACATCCAAATTGTTCATTTATCGAGGAATAATATCCATCCCATTTATAGAATCCTGTCATATAAGTTTTAACACCCGAAGCTCCATCATTAAGAGTGTTTGGATAAGCAGCCATATCATCAGGTATATCTCCATTTGGTCGCCTAGTAGAATTATTCCAAGTAGCATCATATATCAACCTCCTGTCAGATAAATGAGAATATTCTTCCCAACGCCAAAATTGGTCACTACGTGGAAGAAATAAAGGGTCGCCATTGGAAGTAGCAGGAGTTTCAGCTCCATTTGTAAACCAATCATATGTCTGATAACCAGCAGAAGAATTATTAGTTTTATAACTACGTTCAGCATATTCTTGGAAGTCTTTGGGTACTAAAATTCTATTAAGAAAACCAACATTTTGCGGGTCTTCCTCTTGATGACCAACTCTTATATCTTCTATATTATCTAAATCAACAGACCAATGCTCTGAAGATGGAAGACCATCACGCATAACATTAACCTCTTGTTTTGCTTGTTCATAAGTCTCACCTGGACCATGGTCATTATTATATCCTGGAGTCATTGTCATATCAAAATCTTCTCCAGTACCAGTTTTAATTACTTCAAATTCATCTGTTATAGGTGTACTACCTATATACAATTGAAATTTTGTAGTTCCAGTAGTAACTCTAGTATGAAAAGCCCATACTGCGCTTATAATAGAGAATTCAGCATGAGATTTTTCTCCTGAAAAAGTTTCAGATACTCCACCATCTAATGTATTTGTTAATTCATGATAAGATGTATTAGGTTGAGAAGGCATATATGAATTATCACTATTAAATCTATACAGACCCTTTCCAGAAATAAGGTCGCCAACATTAGTTGTATGTATTTTTGAATCTGGCATAGGTCTTCCTAGCATTCTAGCAACACCTACCTTAGATACATTTACATCTTCAAGTTCAGCCCATTCATTATCCTTAATATCTTTAGGGTCTGTATGAGAGTTAATACCTTTATCAAATTTACCTAGTTTCCATACTTTTCTAGACATTTTATTACTTCTTTATTTTATCCACTATAGGCTTTAATACCATGTCCCAAACTAAGTCATCTTTTTTAGAAGGACTTAACTTAATAGCTTTTTCTACTACATATAAAGCTAATAATATCCATTCCCAATTTGAACTAATTAATGATAACATATTATCTCCTTTTTTTATTTTTAGTTTTGCTTATCTTACACCCACATTTTTTACAACATATATATTCTTGAGGTGGATGAGAATCTTTTCTTAAAATTGCAACTTCCTTTTCTAATTCTTCTATGTACTTACCTTGCTTGGATATTGTTTTTTGAACTTGTTTCATTTGAATATCAAGCTCATTATCTTCTTCAACATATTTACGGAGTCTTTTAACTTCTCTTTTTTCCATCACTTTCTTAAGAACAATATCTATAGCCTTTTTAGCCAACATTGCTTGTAGCATAATCTCTCCTTATAAATTCTTTATTTTAGCATACAAAGTCATAGAACCTATAACTATACCAATGCCTAAAGATACAAAAGTTAATATAGGATTTAAAACCTTTAAAACGCCTATTAACGTTGATAAAAAGCTTGTACCTATACCTATCTCTGGGTTACTAGCTAAAACCTTCAATGTGTCTTTCATTTATCTTCCTCGCAATCATCCCATTTTTTCAAGTCAAGCATTGGCAAAGGCTTTTCTATCATATGGTCTTTTAGTTTATCGTTTTGAATAGCTACCTTATTTCCACCTTTTATATAAGGTTTACCATTATTACATCCAACTTCATATACAAATAATATTGTTTTCCAAAAACCTACTCTTACTACTCTTGCAGGTCTATCATCAAATATAATTACATCATCTGTATTTAAATCATCCCCTGCAAATACTTTAATAGCCTCTATTGCAGACTCAATAGTGTTACGTCCTATTAGGAACAAGAATCCTATTACAGCCATCCAACCATATTGACCAATTAAATTCTCTATAACTTCTTGTTCCATAAATCTCCATTACTTATTTCCGTCTATTAATTGACCCCATACTCTTGCTTTACCATCTATTATCTGTACTACATCTACGGTGAATCTACCATTATCATAATAATCAACTATAGCAAAGGCATGAGCCCAATTTATTTTTCTATGTCCAAGCCAAGCATTAACTTCGTCAGACATATCTTTTAAACACCCTATACTCCAAGCACCTATTGGACCATCTTTATGCGTAGCAGACATATGTTGTAAATCATGCCAATGTCCATACATTATATTGCAGCCTAATTTCCTTAAATGATTAGCTGTATGATATTGACCACCATAATGATTTCCATGATAAAAACTAAGTTTTCCAATATCTAAATACTCTCCATTAGGATGGTACTCGTAACCTCTTTCATCTAATTTCAATGCATTAGGTACTAAATATTGAGGCAAGTAAGGATGCTCTTGAACTGTAAAATTAAGCCATTGTTCATGATTACCTTCTACGAAATGCTTTTCTTTACATTTAACCTTATCTAAGGATTCATCTATTATATCCATACCTGCATTAACATTTTTAACATCTCTGTCAAAATCATCTATCAAATATTCTAATGGAGGTTTTTGCTTACCTCTCCATTTATGTTTTGAAAAAGCTTCCCATTCTCCTGTATCACCTAAATCTACATATATATTAGGCTCTACTAACTCTATAGTCTTGCAGACTGCTTTAATAGCTGGGATGTCTGCATAAGGAAAATGTTTATCTGGTGTTACTACTGCTCGTTTTTTTAACATTAGTCTATCAACTCAAAATGAGGAAAGTCATCAAACTTATTATCATCTACCTCAAAATTCATATTCCAGTCTCCTCCCCAGCGAAGAGTAATACCCATCCTA
>CEUI01036684.1_pt1 | contig 24362 bp, 49 predicted proteins | sample 531411 | NCBI WGS metagenome assembly CEUI01 (sample SAMEA2622841, study PRJEB7988) | marine metagenome | isolation source: saline water (ENVO:00002010), including
TAATTACTATGGCAATGCCCAGCGTGTTGTGGTAGATAGTCGTAAGCGGAGTTTTTGAGCACAGTCCCTCCCGCCATTTAGTGGTAGGCTATCGCGATTTTAGTTAATCGCCAGTATTTTGTGTCGCGGAGTTTCAAATCCCCTCCGCATTAAATAATTTAAAGGGGCCGAAGAAAAGTTATATACACACACTAAATACAGTATCCCCCCTTTTGGGGGGGTACTAGTGTCTCCTAATGTTCCGAGAAAAGTTATCACACTTTTTCAACAAAAATTTTGTTAAATTAAATTAGAACTTATATAATTGCTAAGATGTTTAAGGTGATAAATATTGAGCTTTTATTAATTTTTAGTTCATTTATTTCTTTTATATTTACAGTCTGGTTTAAAACGAATGCTGTTGTAGAATATGGAAGGCTTTTTAAATTAAATAAAATGTTATGTCTTGATGAATACGAGGAGTATGTTCGTGAAGATTATAGTGGTGATTACATTTCTTTTCTCACCGTGAGGAAAGATTGCTTCATTACTAGACTTATTACCTGTCCATTCTGTTTGGGAATATGGTATTCTTTCTTTATTTCTTTGGCTATAGGTTTAGTTTATTTTTGCTTACTTTATTTGTTAAGCTTGGTAATCTATTTTATAATAGTTAGGATTGCTACTTTATGAGGAATGAATTAATAGTCTCTGACCTCAATGGAATGACAGCAATGCTTCAGAGCATTGGTGATGTCGTAGACCCCTTGCAGCGTCTATTCATAGACTTAATGAGGGGACTACCCCATGGCTGTTCATGCAATCGTAAGCAACGCCATCAGCAAGCAATTGATCTATACCATGCAATCCCGCAATCCTTAACTGATTTTGCTAAATCAACAATTAAACAAACTTGCAAGGTAGATTATGTTAAAATAATGTTTAATAATGAACTTCTTTATGAGTTTTAAATAATTTAAATATAATGTCAAAGGTTTCTAAGGTACGCGTAAATGAATGGGGGCAGGATACCACAACGTTTTCTGGAGACAACCCCAATGGTAAAATACAATTGACTGAGCAGCCTACCTTTTCAACCCACAGAAGTGGCTGGGATTATGCAGTGGGAGCCCTAGAGCCCCTTCACAACTCTCGTGGAATATCATTTTATGGTTTTTTGGAGAATGAATTTTATTGGCGATTAGACGAATGTAAAAGCAACGGCGTAGTACCTATCCGTAAACCTTGGGTGGGGTTTTTCCATAACCCTCAAAATTACCCGTGGTGGTTTGGCCCTAAAGGTCTTCCTGAGGTAATAATTAATATGCCTGAATTTAAAAAAAGTATAGATTCTTGTTTAGGGTTATTTACTTTAACAGAATACCACGCAGACTTCTACCGCAACCTTGTAAATGTGCCTGTGTCCGTACTTTGTCATCCTACTGAAATACCAGAAAAGCAATTTAATTTTAATAACTTTTTAAAGAACCCAAAGAAAAGACTTCTTAATGTAGGGTACTGGTTGAGAAAAATTAATTCTATTTATTATCTTCCTGTTGATAATAACATTTATACAAAAACCAGAATTCTCCCTTATGAGGCCAATAGTTCTCCTCATCAGTTTGTTCATGGTCTTAGGCTAAAGGAATTAAGGTACGACTATTCTACCTCCGTAAATCATAACTATTATTATTCAGAGGAAACTGGTTATGTAGAAGAGCTTCACAAGCTTAGTAATGAAGAGTATGATGATATTTTTTCAGAAAATATTATTTTTCTAGATGTATACACGTGCAGCGCAAGCAATTCAATTATTGAGGCTATTGCGAGAGCTACTCCCATTTTAGTTAACCCGCTTCCCCCCACCATTGAGTACTTGGGGGAGGATTACCCTTTTTACTTTAGCTGTATGGAAGAGGCTGTTCAAAAAATGTTCAATATGGATTTAATCTATCGTACCCACGAGTATTTAAAAACTTGCGATACTAGAAAAAAGCTTACGGGTAAGTATTTTTTAAATTCTTTCAAGGAGAGTGAGGTTTATTCTAATTTATAAATATTATTTAGAATACATATATATTTTTTTATAGTATATCTTGTGAAAAATAAGCCCAAAAAAGTTCAAAAAATATGGGGGCATGAGCTTTGGCTAGCTAATGATGAGGAAAATAATTACTGTGGCAAGATTCTCAATATAAAAAATGGCCACAAGTTTAGTATGCATTATCATTCTGATAAACATGAAACGTTTTATATTTTAGAGGGGATGTGCATACTCCGAAGCATTGACACCGAGACGGCTACACAAGTCTCTCTTCCGTTAAATGAGGGGGATTGCTATACCATTGATAGGTTGGTTCCCCACCAAATAGAAGCCTTAACAGACTGTGTTATTATTGAAAGTAGCACATTCCATAAAGACGAAGATAGCTATCGGATATGGAGAGATTGATAATAATTTAGAAAATTAAATAAAAATTAATACCATAAATATGAGACTTAACCCTATTGGTAGATTATGGAATACGGCCTTCGCTCAAAACAGAATACTATTCGCCTCCAAAGGTCTGTGGCAGCAACAGCCTTGTCAGGCTTATTGTGGATAGGTATATCTCTGTTTGGGGTGGGGTTGGCAGTGATTGTTGCCCTACTAATAAAATAAATAATGCAAAAACAAGGTAAATAAGATGAACATGGAAGGAAAAAATTATATTAATGGAGAGTGGAGCCTGCCTCACACCAAGGATGAAAGCAGCTACCATAATATTAATCCATCCACAGGAAAACCTTTAGGTGCATTCCCATTAAGTGGACCTAACGAGGTGGATTTAGCAGTTAAATCTGCGAGGAAAGCTTTCCATAAGTGGAAAAAAGTTAGCAGATTTGTGCGCTCTGATTACATGAACAGGGTAGCTCAAATAATTGAAAACAGAAAAGAAGAGCTAGCAGAAGTTATTTCACTAGAGACAGGTAAAAACTATAACGAGTCCATAGCAGAGGTAAATGAAGCTTTACATATGGCTCAATTTGCGTTTGGTTCAGGTAGATATTCTCACGGCGAAGCAGTAGCGTCTGAGATAGAAGATAAAGATGCCTACATGCTACGCAAGCCAAAAGGTGTAATAGCAATTATATCTCCGTTTAATTTTCCTTTGGCTATTGGAGCGTACTGGTGTGCTGCGCCAGCCCTTGTAGAAGGGAACACTGTAATACTCAAACCCTCCGAAGATGCACCCATGTCATCTCAGTTAGCTATAGAAATTTATGAAGAAGCTGGTATTCCAGCTGGTGTTATTAATTTGGTTCATGGAGAAGGAGATACAGGAAACCTTTTAGCCGTCGATGATGTAGATCATATTTGTTTTACAGGAAGTGCAGAAGTAGGGCAACACATACGAAGGGTTGCAGCAGACAGCTGGCATAAAACAACATCGTGTGAGATGGGCAGTAAGTCAGCTTGTATCATTTTTGATGACGTAGAAATGGACCTCGCACTTGAAGCGGCTGTGGCTAGCGCATATAAACTTTCTGGTCAACGGTGTGTTTCTTCTGGAAGGTTAATAGTTCAGCGTACGGTATATGATGAATTCGTATCACGGTTTGTTGAAAAAAGTAAAGATATAAAAACTGGCAATCCATTTATACAAATAACAAAGTCTACTGGAATGCCTGAAGTGGTAGCTTGGGAAGAGTGGGTTGTGAACAAAGAAATGTATTATGGACCTCTCATTAATGAACAAGCCTTCAATAAAGTTAGCCAGTACAACCAAATGGTTATAGACGACCCCCAAGCAGACGTAGTGCTACACCCCACCTACACTACTGATAATGGAGCCTTCTTTTCTACACCCATGATTTATAAAGTAGAATGGCGCGGGGGTGACGCCCCTTATTTACGCAATGAAGTTTTTGGTCCTCACGTAGCCATTATTCCTTTTGATACTTTGGAAGATGCTATTCGGATTTATAATGATACAGAGTATGGATTAGCGGTAGGAGTTCTTACTAATGATTTCAGAAAAGCACGAGTATTAAGAGACGAGTGTGAAGCGGGTATGATTTACTGGAATGGTGGCTCTATTGCAGCCGAATCACATCTTGCCTTTGGAGGAGTCAAGAAGTCTGGAAATGGTTTTCCCAGTGCAGCTAGAACTTTCAGGGCTGTCACACATGAAGTAAGTTGGACGGTGAATCATGCCGATAAACTAACTTTTCCCCAAGGAATGAAATAATTTTATGAAAAAACTAATATTAATATTAATACTGGCACTAACACTAACTACTGGTTGCGTTACTAAAACCGGCACTGGAGCCCTCATTGGAGGAGCTATTGGAGCGTTGGCTGGTCAGGCTATAGGCAAAGACACGAAAGGAACGTTAATTGGAGCGGGAGTAGGGGCAGCAGTAGGGGGAGCAATAGGCAACCAAGAAGATGCAAAAGACAAAGGAAAGCAAGACAAGAAAGATGACTAACGAGCACTATTATAAAAGAAGCCCTATCCCTCCCCATCTTAGCTCGAAGGAAAGAGAGGAGTGGGAAAAACATGTAAAGCATCAGAAACAAGAAATTAAACGTAGAAAAAAAGAAAAACTTTATCCTTACTCCACAGAACCTAAACCTAATTTTTTTGTAAAGATAGTAAGGAGATTTAAGGACAGGTAAAAACCATGAGCGAAAAAAATAAAACCTCAGAAGAGTTAGCAGCTGATCTTGCTGTTAAGTATGCCGAAGTTAAAAAAGCAGAGGCTGAAGCAAGAAAAGCAGAGGCTGAAGCAAGAAAAATTGAATCAGAAGCCTCTAAATCTGAAATAGAAACCGAAAAAGCTTTTAAAAGCAGGGCAAAAGATCAAGCAAAAGATGAAGAAAACCATCTTTATAGATTCTCTGGTTCGGTAAGCAGTTCTTCTGTGGGTAGCTGCATGAAAAAGCTCACCGAATGGTCTAGACTCGATCCTAAATGTGATATTGAAATTATTTTTTCTTCTCCCGGTGGTGAAATTATTTCTGGTTTTGAATTGTTTGATTTTATTCAATCCCTGCGAAACAAAGGGCACAAAATAACAACGGGCACATTAGGCATGGCTGCTTCAATGGCGGGAATTTTATTGCAAGCGGGTGATATAAGGTGGGTTGGCCACCAAGCTTGGGTTATGATTCACCGAGCAGCGTTTGGAGCACATGGTAAAACATTTGAAATAGAAGATGAAGTGGAATTTGTAAAAAGAATTGAAGAACGTATTCTAGAAATTTTTACAAACCGATCAAAGCTCACAAAGCAAAAGATAAAAAGAAACTGGGATAGAAAGGACTGGTGGATTAGTGCTGATGAAGCAATTGAACTTCAACTGGTAGACGAAATTCGAGCGATGATGCCAGAAGTCAAGCGAGCAAGACCCTCTAAATCAAAATCAAAAACGAAAAGAAAAAACACGCGCAAAAGATGAAAGATAAACAAAAAGTAAAATGTGATATATTAATGGCTATGTATCGTAGCGTAGAAAGGCAAAATATGCATATAACCCACGGCAACCATTACAGTGCGGAGTCGGAAAAGTGGCTTCAAGTTAATCTTAGACATAATTTTAACGAGGTAACTAAATGGCATCCTACCCAGAATGGTTAAGGTGGAGAAATAAATACTGTCGTGATAGAAATATGTTAGGTTCTTATAGACATCCTGAGGCAGCAATGTACGATGAATTGGCAAGAAATATGGAATTTCATGAATCAAAGAAATTTTCATCTGATGATAGAAAAGTTGTGTTAGTTGATATAGATGAAACAATTTGTTTTTATTCAGGTAAAAGGCAGTATAACCTTGCGGAACCTAATCAAGAAAATATAAATAAAATAAATAAATTATATGACGAAGGATGGTATGTTGTTTATTGGACCGCCAGAGGGGGCTCTCAGAAATCTATATCTTTGGGTAAATGCTACTATGAATTCACTTGGAAGCAGCTGGAGTCATGGGGTTGTAAATTTCATGATTTATCTACCGGCTCTAAAGGAAAGTATATCAAACCAGCTTGCGACATGGTAATTGACGACAAGGCCAAAAGGATAGAGGAAATATGAGACTGATGCAGCTTAATCAACTAAACGAAGAGGCGATAAAAACCCTTCGCCCATCGTTTGACAATTTACCTCACACCAATCATAAGGACGGTAAATACAGATTAAGAAGATATTCGAAAATTGAGTTGAGAACCACTCATTGGGGCGCAGGAGAACAAGTGGATATAACTCACCTTCCTGAAAGCGAGTTTACCCAAAGCTCTGATTATAATTCTCACCAAGGGGGAGCGGTAAGAAAATTTCAAAACCTTGAAGAGAGTACGATAAAAAGTGTGGGTTTTGAAGAAATGTGTCTTGCTTTTAAAAAAGAAAATCAATTATTTGATGGAATTGAGGTTGATGTTCATCAATTAAGAGTAATCACTTTGGAAGAGTTGGGTGGAAGTGCTCCAGTTGCCCCGGAAGGAATTCATCAAGATGGATATGATTGTATTGCTATGGTGGGAATACAGAGAAGCAATATAGAAGGAGGAGAATTAAAAGCTTATGCAAATAAAGACTCTGAAGCTATTTTAACACACGCCCTAAAAGACGGGCAGATGCTTTTTCTTAGTGACAGGGTGATGTGGCACTATGCCACCGACATTATAAAAAAAGACGGATTAGCTCAGGGGTACGGAGACTGGTTCGTTCTTTGCGCGAATAGATTATGAGCACATGGAAAGAATTAGCGCCTGAAATTTGTAGGCAAAGAATGGTTGTAGAGGGAACTCTACATAATTCTTTTTGCCCAAAAGACCAAGCAACATATTGCAAAGAGATTTCTCAAGTATTAGATATGACGCCTGTTTCAGAACCATTAACTTCTTTTGCGGAAGAATATGGTTGGTGTTGCTTTATGCACTGGAAAGAGTCGGGTATGCACATTTATTCTTGGGACAAGAGAAGTCCTAAGTTTTTTTCAATAGATATCTATACTTGCAAGAGTTTTGATCCAGAGGATGTAATGAGATATACCAAAGAATTTTTTAAAGATAATTTAATTCAGTGCGTTTGGAAAAATTGATATGGCTCCTTCCCACAAAAAAGTATATACATATACCAAACCAGTAAAGAAAAAAAGTCGTGCTGGGTGTGGTAAAAAAAGCAAAGGTATGAAAAAATATCGCGGCCAAGGAGGCCCCCGTAAGAGGTGCAAAAAATAAAATGAAAAAAGTTGCAGTATTTGGAATAGGAAGAATGGGTTTGGCCATTACTCATTGTATGTCGCGGCTAGGGTACTATGTCATAGGTGTTGATAGTAATGAGAATGCGGCGGGGGATTTTAGAAAAATTATAAACTCTACCCCTGAGGATAAAAATGGAATTTTTTACGATTGCAATAAAAGAAATTATAAAGAAATCATACCAGACTTTGAAAGACCTGAAGTGGTAATCAGTAGTCTTCCTTTTCATCAAAATAAAGAATTAGCTCAATTTTGTATTGATTCCGGGGTTCGTTATTGCGACCTAGGGGGGCGTGTAGACGTATCTCGGTTTATAAATCAATACGCGACAGAGAATGCCAACTTCCCTGTCATGACCGACCTCGGCCTTGCGCCGGGGTGGGTCAACATTTTAGCTGAACAAGGGTTCTCAGAGCTTCATCGACCTGTTGAATCAGTTGAGATGATGGTAGGTGGATTACCAGCTAATTTTGATGCTAATCCACCCCTTAATTATCTTTTAACGTGGTCAATGGATGGACTTATTAATGAGTACAAAGATGACTGTGAAGTTCTTGTTAATGGTGAAATAAAAACCGTAGAAGGAATGTCAGGTCATGAAAAAATTTATATTAAACTGCTTGGGGAAGAGCTAGAAGCATTTTGTACTAGCGGTGGAGCGTCCCATACCCTTAGAGACATGCAGCGTCGTGATGTTAAAAATTGCTTTTATAAAACGCTCAGATTCAAAGGACACAGGGATATTGTGCATGGGCTGATAAAAAAAGCCAACCTAGAAGATGATGTCGTTTCAAAATTCTTTGAAAAAACATGTCCCCCATCCCCATATGGGGATATCGTTATTATTAGGGTGGTTGTACGCGCTGGAAGCGTAAGCTTTGAGAAAGAAATAATTGTAGGATATTCTAATCCCTTTACTGCCATGCAGCGAGCAACAGCTTCCCCTATTTCTGCCGTAGCCGCACTAATGGCCGAAGGGGTTCTCGATGAAAGGTTTATAGAGCGCAGGAGCTATAAACAGAAGCTTTCCCACGTTCTTACTTATAAAGATATTCCCTTCGATAAGTTCACTGATAATCTTGAGTTATTGGAAATACAATCTTAATTCTTTTTAGAAGCCTTGACTTTTTTATTTCCTTGGGCTACATTTTAATGTGGTCTATTTGAGGCTAGATGAAATTATCAAGATAGTAAATGAGATAGAAGATGAAATGACTTCTGTTCCTAAGCACGAGCTTCAATCTGATCAAAAGTATATAGCGTGGACCAAGCTTGTAATTAATAAATTAAGATCAAAAATTATTCTTTACGCCAAACAAAAAAATAAATTATGAAAAATGTGCTTTTTAAAACTAGAACCTACCTAGTGGGCCACATGCAGTATGCTAGTGGTAGAGATTGGCGTGAGTATGTCGAAGGAGAACTAGAGTCGCTTGGCATAAGAATTTTCAATCCCTATAAAAAGCCTTTTGTTAAGGATGTAAAAGAAGATGAAGATACACGCCTATCGTTAGACCACTGCCAAAAGCACGGTTACTTCAATGATGTTTCCGACAGAATGAAACTTGTTCGTAGTTATGATTTAAACCTCGTTGATAGAAGCGATTTTATCATAGCTCATTTGTTGCCTGATGTAGCAAGCTGGGGGAGTGCGGAAGAACTTGTTACAGCCGTAAGGATGAAAAAACCAATCTTTATTTCTATGGAAGGAGGTAAACACGCGACTCCTCTTTGGATGATGGGTATGCTACCTCATCGTTATATTTACGATTCCATAGAAGAGGTTGTAGATATGATCAAAGCTATTAATGATGGTACAAAGGAGATTGATAGTGATAGGTGGAGGCTCTTGAGAGAGGAGTTAAGATAAGTGGCCTCCTTGACAAATTTTTTAAAAACTCTATAATAAAGAATCGCCCCACCATGGAAGGAAAACCTAGATGAATTCAAATACACATTCTAAAATTAAAAAAAGTAAATTTGATTTATATGTAGATAGCGTCCTGAAAGATACTTCTCGATGGAACGAAAAAGTTAAAGATAAAAAATACAAACTATACAAAAAAGATTCTTATACAGTTAAGGTGTCCAAGATTTATAGGTACGCGAATGAATTTAGCCTCCCGCTGGAGTTGACTTAAAGCATGGAAGATCGAGAGATAATCCAATTATTGCGCGAGCACAAAGTCGAATTGATAAATTTGGTTGAGAAAGAAATTCGTGAATGTTCTTGGGCGGCTCAGAGGTATAATTCGGAAATACGTTATGAACAAATGTTGAGGTTTAAAACGCTTAAATATATTATAGATAATCTATAGTGAAAATCTCAGAAGAAAAACAACTGATTAAGCTAGCCCAGAAGGGGGACGAAAAAGCCTTTGGTGAACTAATTTCTTGTAATGAAGAGTATATAAAAAAATGGATTTTACACTTTGCCAAAGGAAATGAAACCGTGGCCGAGGAAGTTTACCAACAAGCCCTAATAAAATGCTGGAAGAACCTGAAAAATTTCAAAGGTAATTCCAGATTTGCAACATGGGTTAATGTCATTGCTAGAAATAAATATTACGATGAATATAGGCGTATTCAACGGTCGCCGCTTGTAGTAGTAGATGAAAACGTACTGAATGTTGCTACGAATGAACTGCCCAGCGATAGAATAGAGAAAAAAGACGAATCAGCAAAAAATATATTGTTGGTAAAAGCAGTCCTTAATAAGTTGTCCCCATGTCACCGAGAGATATTATTGCTATATGAGTCTGAAGGTTTAAATTATAGAGAAATTTCTAAGGTGTTGCATATTTCAGAGGGAACTGTAATGTCGCGCCTTTTTTATGCCCGAAAGAATGCTCAAAGAGTTGCCCTAAGATACAAAAGACTTTTAACACTATAAAATGAGAATTGAATCAGACATTAAGCTGGACTATAAGGATGTTCTTATGCGCCCAAAGCGTTCTACTTTGACCTCCCGAAAGGAAGTCGATTTGGTTCGTGAGTTTACTTTTCCTAATGCTGGCGGTGAAGGTAGCAACCCTAAAGATTATGGCTGGAAAGGCATCCCAATCGTGGCCTCAAATATGGACACGGTAGGGACTTTTGAAATGGCAAAAACTCTTGCTCCACATCATATGCTTACCTGTATTAGTAAACACAATGATGTAGACAAGTGGTTACATAAGCTGGATGGCTACGGGGTTTACAAAACGAAAGCAAGTAGGGAAGCTAACTCAAAAAATTGGAAGTACGAGCGTGGAGCAAAGAGTTGGCAAAGTAGAATTTACGACCATCTTTGTCCCTCTATTGGTATCAAGTATGACCCAAATAATTATGATGATGTAGATTACCTTAGAGACATTCAATGGAATTTTTACCATAATAGATTCGTTTGTATTGATGCAGCTAATGGATACACTGCAAGATTTTGTGATTTTATTAAACGAGTCAGGGAAGAACACCCCGCGCTCATTATCATTGCGGGTAATGTTGTTACTGGCGAAATGACAGAAGAGATCATATTAAGCGGAGCAGACATCGTTAAGGTTGGTATTGGAAGTGGTTCTGTTTGCACTACCCGCATTCAGACTGGTGTTGGTTATCCCCAATTTAGCGCGGTGGTTGAGTGTGCCGATGCCGCTCATGGCGTTGGGGGGTATATTATGGCTGATGGCGGTTGTACCTGTGCTGGAGATGTTGCCAAGGCTTTTGGTGGTGGTGCGGATTTTGTTATGCTTGGTGGTATGCTCGCTGGACATACGGAGTGCGCCGGTCAAGAAGAAGAAATAGATGGCAAAAAATATAAAACTTTCTATGGTATGAGTTCTGAATCAGCCATGAAGAAACATTACGGCGGCGTTGCAAGCTACCGTTCGTCAGAAGGCAAAACAGTTAGAGTGGAACACAGAGGGCTAGTCAAAAACACGGTAGAAAGTATCCTTGGCGGACTACGTTCTGCGTGTACCTATATCGGAGCAAGAAGGCTAAAGGATATGCCTAAGTGTGCCACTTTTGTTCGGGTCACCCAACAATCGAACGAAGTATTTGGGAAGAATACTTAGGGAGCCGTGTATAAGCCAGTGAAAGTTAAGGGTCTAAAGCCAGAGTCTAGACTGTCTTTGTAGGTTGGGCTTAAACCAAATTGATTTAGTTTTCTATAATATTCCCTACCAATGTGATTGGTAAGTTCAGCCCTGTCATAGCTGAGTCCAGTGTTTAGGAGTCCTGTGATTTGACTTTGGTACGACGAATCTCCAGCAGTAACGAGCATAAAATCCCCCGTTGTAAAGCTCTGGTGTAACGCTCCTTGTAGGGTTCCCACTGTACTGTATGTAGCTGGCATGTTTTTAATTACACTAAAAATCTTTGACTTTTACCTCCAAACAAATATATTATAAGATAAATTATGGCTTATTTAAATGCCAATATCCCTCCTCAAGAGTGCTTTGTAAGGGGGGAATTTTTAAGAAATATGGAGGATAGTCATGGAACCTATTACCCCTGTTTAATTTTTGGGGTGGCTAGTATACCTAGTAATGTTCCTCTTTTTCACTGTTTGATGGAAGATGGTGGAATTTTCTGGAGACTACCTATTCACGCTTTTTGTTCCAGAGAGGGTTCTCCCCTCATGGAATTGGACGAGCTAATGCTGTGGGATTCATTTAGCTATTATGTGAGTGTTACTATTTTTGATACCCTTCAATATAGAAAGATGAAATATGTTAGCCGCCGTCAAAATAAATATGAAGGTTTGTATTTATTTACCTTAGACTGGGCGCACGAAGACCCTAACATTACTGATGTAACATTTTCTGAAGCGGCGGGCCAACATAAATGTGGTCATGTTATTCTTCTAGATAATGGTAATTATGCAATTCAACCCAATAATAGATTAAGATGTCACGACCCTTCTTTTTGTGTGAAGCCTGACGAGGTAGTGATTGATAGAAAATTGCATGAACATAAGTGGTCCGTAGAACAGAACTGGAAATGGGTAACGGGTGATCATGAAAAATATGATTACGATATACTTGATAAGGAAACTACATGATATATCTATTATACGGACAACCAGCGTCAGGCAAAACTACTCTAGGTACTTTGCTTGCAGAACATCTTGATACGCCGTTTGTTATTGATGGTGATGAATTTAGGGAGATGTTTACAAATAAGAATTATGGCAGACAAGGTCGTGAAGAAAATATTAAGAATGCTAATGCTGTAGCCACCTATCTAAATAAAAAGGGTGAGCGCGAAGATTGGGTTGCGATTTATTGTAGGAAAGAAGGCGGTATCCAAGGTCGCCCCGTGAGGGAGGGTACGGACGTAGTAATGTGCCTCGTGAATCCCTACGAAGACTTAAGGGCTGAACTTAAAAATAACAACCAAGACAAGGTAATAGAAGTCTTGCTCACTTCTAAAAGGGAGTTAAGAAAAGAATACCATGTTGAAGATTTCGAGGTTGGTATCCCCCACTATATTGTGTCTACAGATTGCGAGGAAATAGAAGATACTTGGAATAAGCTAAAAGGCTTGTTAAAAGTATGAAAAGTAATAAAAAAAATAGTAAATTTATTCTAATTTAAATATAATTAATATGTCCACTTTTACGAAATGGTTCCTCCTTAATGCTGTGATGCTAACAGCGGTCTTTTTTGCTGAAACAAAAGGAGCTATTACCCTTATGGTAAAAAGCGATGTTAGTTATTTAACTATTGTAATCATGACCCTGTATGTATCAGTATCTGCAATGGTAGGGAAGCTATGTTACCTTGCCGATCAGCTAACTTCATCTGTAGCCTCAGTAGATGATAAGGCTGACCTTCTTAGACGCTCAGATGTGGGTTGGTTTGCTGCTGAACATTTTTTCTCTCTTGGTCTTTTGGGTACAGTTTTCGGTCTCTGCGTAGCTACATCGACGAGCCTTAACGAAGGAACCGAAGTAAGTGATATTGTAGCTGGCCTTAAGACAGGATTGAATACTGCTTTTTATACCACTATTTGTGGAATTGTTTTTAGCCTCCCCTTACAGGCTCAACTTATGATTTTGAAATTTAAATTAGAAGAATGAAAATAAGAAGATTTTTTTCTTTTCGGCCATTCATTGATGTACTTTTTTGTTGTCTGTTGATGTTGGTGGCTATTCTTTTTTTACTTAAGAGCGAAGAAGAGAAGACTAAGATGCGCCCACCAAATACTTTGTATGAAGTTATTCTTACTTGGGCTGGAGAAAGTGAAGACGATTTAGATTTGTACGTTCAGGCAGCGTCAGGCCACGTGGTTAGCTTCAACAATCGGGAAGGGGGAGAGGGTAGTTTAATCAGCCTGAATCACGATGCCCTTGGTAAGTCTAGAAACAATAGTTTATCTGTTGATATTGAAGGTAAAGTGGTTGGATTTAACGAAGAAATTGTTGCCTTTCGAGGGGCAACCGCAGGTGAAAATATTGTCAATGTTCATGTCTACAGCAAAAAAGATGCAGAGCCTGTTGAGGCTACCATTACCCTAATTAAAATTAAGCCCTACAAACAAATAGTAATGAAAAAAAAGACTCTTATTGCCACAGGGGACGAAAAGACAGCTTTTCGATTTAAGACCGACAAGAACGGTGAAGTTATTGAGATAAACGAACTCCCTGCAATTTTAACTAATCCATTAGGAGAATAGTAGATGCACCACAGCCACCAAAAGGGAATGTCTAGCAAACTAATTGCTATGCAACACTATGTAGAAAAAGGTTATTTTTGTTATAATGAGACGAATAACATTGGCCCAATAGACTTTATTGCAATTAATCCTGATACGGGAGACATGCAGTTTTTTGATGTAAAAACATTAAGCAGAAGATCATCAACAGCCAAGACTCCCAATACAAAAATAAACAGAGTATTGACACCTGTGCAAAAGAAGTTGGGAGTGAAGTTGTTATATGTAAATTTAAAAACTAAAAAAATTTCACCGTAAATGAACACTGAAGCAGAAATAGTAAGTAATTTAGTAGGGGTAAAATGGGCTTTATTTTCTATAGCGGTGTCGTTATGGGGATTAAGCTTTTATTTTTTACTAAAAGAGATACCTGTGTGGTGGCACAGCTTTGATAAAAAGGAAGAGACCGTGGCACCTACAAGGGGGGACACTATTAAACAAAAAAAGAATGGCAAATAAATGGCTATAGTTGTATTAGTCTTAACAGTGGCGGTGACAGTTGCCATAGGTATTTGGCTGATGAACTTTACTGAACTATAAAGGGGTTGAGATATTATGAGATTAGACCACATAGCTTACAGGGTGAAGGACAGGCATCAATCTGCCGCTTTTTTTAGGAAAGCTTTTGGATATACTGTCGGTACAGAATTTCAAATAGAATTTGATGATGGGTCTAAGGCTGATTGTCTAGCCCTTGAGCCACCAGAAACAAGGCATCCAGACACGATGCGTTGGACTCATCGTGTTTTACAACACGCTCCCGACGCACCCATGAAGGCAGAGTATCATGCCCCCCCTGAAATTTTTGTTAGCGATGGCAGTGAAGGTTCCATCGTTGGGGATTGGGTGGCAGAAAGAGGAAATATTGGTGGCATCCATCACATAGCATACCAAGTTGAAGATGTAGGAGCGGTCATGGAGGAGTGGAAAGAAAAAGGGTATGCAGAATTTTATTCTGAAAAACCAATTGTCTGCAAAGACCCCGACCTAACACAAGTATTCACTAAACCCTCAGAGCTAACGGGGGTTATATATGAATTTATTAATAGAGAAGGTGCGGGGTTCTGCAAAGATAGTGTTAAGGAGCTTATGGAAAGCACAAAAAAAAGCTAGAGAAAAGATGATATAAAATGAATCGAAAAAAAGTAAAAAAACGCAGCACTTCTTTAAGCGGTGCTGGCGCAAAAAAAACATTAGGGACTGCACTCAAAGAGATGACAGAAGATGTTGGCGAAGACCTTTTGGATCAGAGCGATATACCTCTTGTTATTAGGTTGGTCGAAAATCCTAACTATAGCACTTCTAAGATTTTTAGTGGAGCGGTTGATTTAGTTACACATGATTGTATTCACATCCTGTTGGGGAGAGGGGTCGAACTTAAAGACGAAGCCTTTGTCATCGGATACACGATGGGGTCATCAAAAAAAATGAAAAGATGGAGAAGAAATTTATTTATGTTTATTTGTAAATACTTTTATCCTCAAGGATACAAGTTTGGAGAAGAGGAAAGATTTATTTTCAACATGGGTGTTGTTGCAGGAGAACAGTGTGGAGTGGACTTGTCAGAATGTAGCTTCTGTCATCTTGTGGACGACCCCCTAGAGACTATAAGGAAAGACTTAGGGATTGATGCAAGATTATTAAAGAGTTGTTATGATGTTGAAAAGAGGTGCTTTAAGTTGTGAATAAGGTATCAATAATTTTGTTGATTTTAGTGTTAACAGGGTGTATAGTATACCGTAGCCCAAGTGGCAAGGCTTTTCCTAAAAGTTGGGGGAAACCGCCAGAAATACAAACAAAAGATTATCGACCGCTGCCCTACGGCTACGGCTATGGCAGTAGCACGCTTTATCATTGGATAATGAAGAATAAAAAATATGAATAAGAAATTATACGAGATGCTAAAGAGTTCTGCCGAAGCAGATATAGCTAAAGCCAAACTTACCCTTCATTTGCTTGATGACAAAGCGGTTGGAATAGGAGACCATTCTACGGGGGACTTTTACAAAAACGCTGAAGAAGCACTATCTTTATTAGCGGACGCAAGGGACAGGTTGCACACTTTAGAAACTTATGTATTAAAGTGAGTTAGTCAAGCGTTAGATGTGGAACAATAGAATCATAAAACACGAAAAGGATGGAGTTACTTGGCATAGTGTCCATGAAGTCTTTTACAATGAAGACGGTAGTATTTATGCTCACACCGAAGACCCAATTACTATCGTTGGAGAAACCAAATCAGAAACGATAGGACAAGTAGAGCAAATATTGAGAGACATAAAAGACACGCCAGTTCTTGTGGCATCTGAAATAAAATTTAAAGATCATGGGTATGATATTCAAAAATTAAAGAAAGGAAAACAAAATGGCTGATTTTTGCTGGGATTGTGTTTGGGAAACCCTTGGGGTGGAAAGCGAATTAAATGATATGAAAAACCTTTGCGAAGAAGGTGAATATGTTCACGTTTTGTGCGAGGGGTGCGGCGAAATAGTCGTGAACAACAAGGGAAAAAGGCAAATAGACGGACAAATGTAAAATGAATATAGCATTACCAATTCTATTATTGGTGTTTGGTGCTTTGACTTTTTGGTTGCTAACCGAATCAAAGCTAAGGTGGTATTATAAAGCATCTTGTATTTCTGTTTTTTGTATTTTTACTATTATTTTTTGGTTTACAATTCATTCGTATCTGGGGTGGCCAGCACACGAGGAGGATATGCCTGATAAGGTGCTAGTACATTGGGTAGTAATTAAAGAGCCTAATGAACATACCAAATTTGATGGCGCGATTTATTTTTTGCTAGAATCTGTGGATCAACAAGAAAGTTCGCTTTTAAAATTTTTTGGATATAAAAGTGATAACCTTGAACCTCGTTTGTTTGGAGTGCCTTATAGCCGAAGTCTTCACGAGCAAATAGAAGAAGAGCTAAGAGGAAAATTAAAGAAAGGACACCCCGTAGTGGGAAGATTGAGGAAAAAAGAGGCAGATGAACAAAGCAAAAAGGGTGACGGTGAGGGTGACAACAATGCAAAGGGCGACGGTAGCGAGTCCCAAAGGCAACAGTGGGAATTTCATATGCTACGCCCATCAGATTTTTTACGAAAACCATGAACAGAAGAAACTTTATTAAAACTGCTGGCGTAGGAGCATTAGCTACTTGGACGGTTACTTGCAAATACGAAGAACAAGAACATGACCCCGAAGGTGAGGTCGGAAAAACTGGGTGCAATTGGGATTACAGGGTTTACTGTTATGAACGAGGTCAAGGCGAGTGGATTTTTAGCCAAAATACCAGAGGTAGCTTTGCTTATCAGAGAGAGTATACGCTTGAGGAAGATAACCCTAGCCCTTACGCTGGTTGGATGGACGGAGGTAAGTTGCATTTCGTGACCCTTGAAGAAGCTCAAGATTTTGTTGAGATGCACGTTAGAGCTAAAGATGATACTAATATTATAGATCATATTTATGATATTTATTATGTCTCCAGAAAACTAGATGAAAAAGAAGTCGGTAGTGGGGAATACAAAGAAACAGAAATAAAAGTAGCTCATTATTGGTTTAATGGAGACACAGGTAGAACTATTACGTGGGAACATGATGGGTTCACTACAGGTTTTAACAAAATAGAAAGTGCCTAGCAAGAAATACTTGACATAAAGTATAAAGATGTTAAAATTAAGAAATGAAATTCTCCAGAGAAGAATTTAATATTTTAAACCTGCCCAGTGACCCTTGGTTTTTTAGTCATAGGGATAGAACCCGAAATGGTTCATCTATTCAATCCCCCGAAGTTGGGGAATTGATAGACTCTTTACTTAAAGACTCAGATGAAGAGTACGACGAAGAAACAAATGTTGTAAGGAGAAAATTCCGTAAGGCTTCTGGCTGTTGCACCGAAGATGGACACTTACAACTCCGGGGCTGTGATGATGACGGTCATGATTCTCGCGAGGCGTTTGAAAGCTTTGTCGAATACGTTATCCAACGATACTCTGAAGGAGTCACCGAACTACTACCTTATGAAATACGATAATACCCTAACCTCTAATTATGTTGAGTTTTTATACGCTGTATATAACTCTGATTTGAGCGGTGCTAAAAACATTGCAAACACTTTTAAGTCAAAGTGTAGTGGCGACGGAAGTGATTACTGTGCATACGCTGAAATAATTGATAGAAATAAACGCTATAAAACGCTTCAGTCTCAAGATTTAATTGATAAAAAATTTAATAATAAAATTACGCTTTATGAATCCCAGCGAGTTTGAAAGAAATAAACCAACCGATACCTACAAAAAAATTCAAAGGCTTCATAAGTATTTGATTGATTGTAGGGCTTATGGTCTTGACGCTGCCCCTATAGGGCTGCTTGTGGAGATGGTAGAAGAAATACAGGAAAAATTTTTAAAAGGTGAATAACTATTTTAAAGAATTTAAATATGAAATATATTGTACTCATTATCATGTTAAGTGCGTTTGGCTGTGCAAACCAGCGTACCGTCAACCCTTTTCAAAATAATAATGATTTTGTTTATTATGAAGGGTTAAAAATTTCTCATCGTAAAATTATGGATCATTGGCTCACTGAATTGAGTGAGAAAAATGTTCCTCTTTATGTAGCTATTGCTAACGCCGTGGTTCTCAGCGAACGCCACAACAAGAAGATTTACATTTTGAAAAGCCACATTAAAAAAACCCCTGTCTATAAACTTTCTTACGCTACGGGTCATGGTCAAGATGTTATTTCAATTGATGCAAATAAAAATGAAATTAATTTTGATCATTATAATGAGGAGGACGGCCCACCTTTTGCTGACTCTACCGAAGCTCTTTGGCTAGAACAAAAGGTCTATGAAATAAATTCTAGGATTCACAAATCATTTAATTAATAAAAAAATGGATTTTAAAACGACAGCAAATTTTACCCTATAGGTGGACGATATACCAAAATGCCACGCACGACTGATAAATTTTATGAAGTTAGACAGCAGCTGAATAATCTGCACTGGTCAACTTTGGGTTTCTTTAAAAAGAAAAGTGATGCAGAGAAATATGTAACTCTCTACAATACCAAGGTAGTAGTCAAACCCACCCAAATAGTAGAAAGAAACTTTACTGATATAAAAGATCATTTTGAATAAATAAGGTGCGTAATGTACAAGTATAAAGCTAAATTAATAAAAATCATTGATGGTGATACCCTCGATGCAATGATTGACCTTGGCTTTAATATATGGATAAAAAAACGTATCCGTCTAGCTAATATAAACGCATTTGAATGTAGAACTCGCGACAAAGAAGTAAAGAAGAAGGGACTCAAGGCCAAGGAGGCACTTGCTGAAGTTTTACTTCAAAGTGAAAACGAATTTTTGTTAACTTCTGAGGGGGTAGGTAAATACGGAAGGTGTTTGGGAATCATACAGACCCTCAACTGTTATATTAAAACCTCCAAATATCATGGAAAATCAATAAACGATTTCTTGCTTAAGGAGGGACACGCCAAAAAATATATTCCTTAAATATGAAATATAAAAATCAAATTTGGACAGACTCTGAAGTAAAAATTCTTAAAGAAAATTATTTGAAATATAACCAGCGTGAGTTATCTGAAAAATTCTTTCCAACCAAAACCCCCGTTCAGATTTGTCAAAAGAAAATGAGTATGGGGCTTAAAAAACCGCCCGTGTGGACAAATGCTGAACGAGCTTTACTTTTACAACATGGAGCAGATTACGAGTATAAAGAGCTTACTCAGAAGTTTTTTCCCAACAAAAGACCCCTACAAGTCTGCTGGATGAGAAAACATCTTGGAATTAGGAGAAAAAAATGAATGTTGCGTTAGTATCAGTTACCGACCCAAAGGTTAGCACGGCAACGGGAATTTCCCCCATGAGAGCCGAAGATTTGATAGCTTTTTGCGCTAGAGTCTCCAACCCCAAGAACCAAATGAACACGGCCACCGCGCCGAAACTTATTAAATTTTTAATTAAACACAAGCACTGGTCGCCGTTTGAATTGGTTAGTATGTGCGTTGAAATAAAGACGAGCAGGGCAATTGCCGCACAGATTTTGCGTCACAGGAGCTTTTCATTTCAAGAATTTTCCCAAAGATATAGCGAGGCTACCGAACTGGAAAACCTTGAACTGCGTAAACCAGCAGAAAAAAATCGACAAAGTAGCAGCGAGGCATTTGAAAAGAGTGCTCTGCCATATTATATAGCTAATCGAGCCATGAGTGGAGCAATGAAAGCCTATGAAGATTTACTTGAAGCAGGGGTAGCTAAAGAATGCGCTAGGGCAGTTCTTCCCCTTAATACCCAGACCACTATGTATATGAACGGCACTGTTCGTAGCTGGATTCATTACATTAACTTAAGAACAGACATAAATACTCAAAAAGAACATCGAGACATTGCGGAAGCAATTAAAAAAGTTTTTATTAAACAATTTCCTAACACAAGCGAAGCACTAGAGTGGAAATAAATATGGAAGATAAAATAGATAGCTTAAAGAATTTTATAAAGAAGGAGTATTTTGAGCCTCTGGAAAAGAGCGGGGTTTATTTTTGGATTGCTGGTGGGGTATTGAGAGATTTTTATTTGGGAAACAGCCCTAAAGATATTGATATTTTTCTTTCTTCCGAAGCTGACAGGAAGAAGTTAATTGATTATTGTTATTCTAATTTGAATTTTGATTGGTTTTCCAGTGGCCCCCTGCATAGAGAGTATATAGATTTGGAGGGTCGTAGGTGGCAATTTCTTTTTCTTGGTGGGCCAGCGGTTCCTAACATGATAAATACTATTACATACTTTGATTACACAATCAATTTCGCCGCTATTGACTCACAATTAAATCTCTGTTATAGTAAAAATTATTTTGAAGACATTGAAAATAAAAAATTACATTATACAGGAAATTGTTACCACGTTTCTCACGCGAGACCAGAGGTGGCTATTTCCAGACTGAAGAAATATCGAGAGCGAGGTTTTAGTTTCAGCCACACAGAGTTAACTAAATGGTTAAAATACAACGAGGAGAGGTGGCCATATGTGAGTGGACAGAAAGACTGGGAACCTATGATAAGGGAGGATTTTGAAATTATATCTATACCAGATTGAATTTCTTTGTAGATTTAAAATAATATGAAAAAACTACTGTTATTGGTAATGTTAATTAGTACGGGGTGTGCTTCTTCCCCACCCTCATCAGAATTTAAACTTTATTTTAATAATGATGAACTTAAGGGGTTGGCACGGAAAAGTATTACAGATGGAGACTATAAAGAAACGTGGGATATGTAATGAAGCTGGAGACTGTGCCGAAAGAGCATGGAAGATAGCGGGATGGATTGGGGCTACCTTGGTTATTTGGGGGTATTATCTTAATGCAAATATGTATGCGGGTTCTTGGCTTGTCTGGGCTGTGGGGAATGGAATGGTTGCCGCCTATTCTTTTTATAAGAAAGCCCACCCCACAGCAGTAATGTCTCTTGTTATATTTGTAATGAATATTTATGGTTATTTTAAATGGTCTTGACTTTTGTGGTCACAAGCTATACAATATAAGATAATTTATGATTAAAATTAAAGTAGGTAATGGGAGCCTTGAAAAAGCTTTGCAAAGGTTTAAAAAGAAAATAGATAGTGAAGGGGTTTTGAAGAACTACCGCAAGCGACAATTTTACGAAAAGCCCAGTGAAAAGAAATATCAACAGCGCAAGCAAGCAATCTACCGAGCGAAGATGCAAGCGAAAGAAAATAAACTATGGAGATAAAAGATAACACTTCTATTTTTATTGTAGAATGTGGCAACTGGTTTACCTTCATTGAGGTAGATAAAAACTGTTTTGAACGAAACGACGACATGGCTCTTGAAGCAATGACAAAAGCTCTTGAAAATTTTTTAGACGGAAACCACGATGACATTAATCTCGAATCCCCATCTTTTGATTCCGATGGGGATGAGGAATTAAACCTTGGCCCTTTTGTCACCGCTTTCCCCAAAGATGACAGGGCAAATAGTAAACTCTGTTTAGTAGAATATGTTTTAATAAATGCTGGAAGGCATGATTTAGCTAAAATTATAAAGAAAGTTTTTTAATTATGAATAAAAAATACCAAATAACTATATCCGAACAACCTAATGGCCAAGTTGAAGTAGAAAAAGTTTGCCTTTCCACTTCAAACGAGGCGAATAGGGTTGCCCTAAAGCCCGTAGATAAACGTAATTTTACTCGTTCTTTTTTGAACAAAGTCGAAAAATTTCAAACCAAATAATTAAATGAAAAACTTTAAAGTTGCTTTGGTTTTTTTTGTGTTAGCCTTTTGCATTACACTGGTAATGGCTTTTATGGTTTTTCCTTCAAAAATTAATCATAATGGGCCAAATAATTTAAGTGTAGCGAACACTAACGCCGTTCAAGACTTGTACCTCATAATAGAGGACGGGAAAGTGGATAAGATTTTTCTGAGTAAGAATGACGCAGAGTCTTACGTTGTAAAAAGCTCTACGCCCCTTACAAGTTACAGAGTAAAAGTATCTTCTACGAAGTCTTTTTCTTATGAAGATAAAATTAATTTAATAAAATGATGGTTATAGTATCACTGATTTCCCCGAAGGAGCTTAAAGGCGATACTATAGGCTGTGATGCGTGTGATATAAAATATAGTCGCAGCGATTACACTACTCTTTATGATGCAAATAAAATTGCTTACTTTTTTTATCCCCGTCACGACGAAGACAATAAAATGGATTTAGAATTATTTCTGTGTAATGTGTGTCTTTTTAATCATTTAAAAAAAATGTCCACCGGAGAGGAAGTGAAACTTGTTATTGTAGATGGGAAAGAACAACATCACTGTACGTTTACTCCCGACGAAATGAACGAAGAAGATGAGTGGTATGGATTATTTGGGGCAAGTAAAGATTTTTATGATGATGGCCCCAACTACGAGTTGGATTTTACGGACTACGAAGACGAAGACGATGATGAAGATGATGATGAAGATGAGGGAGAATATGATTATTCAAAATAAAAATTCCTTGACTTAAAACTTAAAGTAGGGTTTAATAGATTCATGTTCAGAGCGGTTGTAGACACAAAACAGGGCAAGGTTTGGGCCAACCATCCTTTTGACCAAGCAATGGTTGAGGTGGCCGATATAAATGAAAATGCTGAAAATTATCTGGTATGGACGGAAACCCTTGGTCAGATTCGGCAAGCCCAACCCGAAAGGGTAGAAAAATTTTATAATCTTCTTGTGAAAAAGATTGAATGTTTACAAGAAAAAGATTGACTAATATATTAAGGTAGAATATAATCTATCTATTGTTCTTTTAAAATTTAAGTTCTCGACGGAGAACTTAACGGATGTGACTGAATATCCTTGTATCTCAAGGGGAAAGGTGTTGCTCCACAGCGGCAGAGTGCAATCGTATGAGCCTTGTGGGGTAGGCAAGCTGGCAAACATGAACTGTATTGGGTGCTGGCTTTAGAGGTATCGCAGAAATCCTCTCATCCACTATTTCTTTGGGTGCCTAGTTACAAAGTGTGGCCAACAACGGTACACAGCCCAAAAGGTGCGCGAGGTTTTACCCCGCCGTAGGGCAAGCAGTTTCCAACTGTGGGTAAGTAAAGCACCTAAAAAAGTCCTCGTTTATGTTCTCATATAGTATAATCCTATTATCACTGTGAGTGAGGGGAAGGAAACTTCCCCTCATTTTTTTGTTGACTTTTTTTTTAATAGTGGGTATTCTATGGAAACATGGAAGCTGACACAGAATACGATGTAGTAGCTATCAAGCAGGGTCTTGAAGCAGCAAAGCACTGGGGTCTTGAAATTGAATTAATTTTTAGTGCAATTAATATTGCTAAAGCTAACCCTGATTACGACACTCCTACTATTATAGGAATGGCGTTAGATGATTGGGACATTTAAATAATAAATAATTATGGCTAAAAAAGATATTGACACAAAAAACCGACTTGACCAGATGGCCAAGCGAGATATTCTATGGAACCTTGAGATAAGCGCAAAAAGGTATGAAAAATATAAGTTCTATCGTTCTGCAAAAATCTTGAGGGACTACCAAAAACAAACTCGAACCCTGCTGGGGGGATTATAAATGAACTGTGGTATTATGAAAGGTTTTCGAGCGGGACGGCCAACAGGTAGCGACGATATTCAAATTTCACGGGCTATCAGAAGTAGAAAGACCATTACTCTGTCCCACGACCCCAGCAGACCAATGTTTGACAACTTACCCCCTCTCCTTACAAGAGAGGAAGAAATAAAGCTAGGAAAGAAATTAAAAAGTCGTAGCAAGAAAATCCGAAATACAGCTAAAAATAAGTTAGTTGAAGCTAACGTGCGTCTTGTGATGAAGATTGCAGGGCAGTATGTTCGGTGGGGAGGAAGGTCTCATGGGTCAGGGTCT
>CEUI01064381.1_pt1 | contig 24234 bp, 33 predicted proteins | sample 531411 | NCBI WGS metagenome assembly CEUI01 (sample SAMEA2622841, study PRJEB7988) | marine metagenome | isolation source: saline water (ENVO:00002010), including
TTTAAGGAAGTCTCGGGGCCTTGGCTCTTATTAAGAATTGACGCTACTTTGACTAACTGCTCATTAGATCGTTGCAGTGTCTCCACGTACTTGGAAGCAATAATTCCCAAGTTTTTGTGTGTCTCGATATCGTTATTCTTTTTAAGCTCTTGGAAGAGATCCGTAAGCAGGGCGGAGGTGATGGCGCGGTCATTGCGAATATTGGCGATGGCCTCTTCTAGGTGTGCGTCTAAATCCTTTATATCTCGTCCCATCCTTTTTTAAACTCTCTATACCTTTTTCTAATGCGATTTAAAGAACTTACAACTTGTTTAGTATTCAAGCCGGTTATCTCGCGTATGTATAGGTAAATAGCTTTTTTATTGAAAATTTCTATTTTTTCAGCGTCATCAAATAAGACTTGAATTGCTTGCACGGTTTTCTTTTCATTGGGCTTTAGGGGAAGGGCATGCCAGGAGTCGATTTCTTGTTTAAGATTAAGGAAAAACTCTAATTTGATGCTGTCTTCAATGATGGTATTTTCTTCAACGAGCGACGGATCAGTTTTTTCATCTCCCGACCTTTTATCAATATAGAAATCCTCTAGTAAGATCTCTTTGCGTGCCTTTTTGCTGGTTTTTTTCACCTGAGCGATAAACCAGTTTTTTGTAACTACGCTGAAATAGGTGAAAGCTTTGGAGCCTTTGCTCGGGTCATACTTGTTTAAAATTGTGATTAGCCAATTTTTACAGTCGTCGCGCAAAGCATCTATGTTAGGTAACGTATTGAATTTATAGGTGAAAACTATTTTATCCACCATTTCATTGAAAACGGGGCCAATGAAGTCTTTGTAGAGATCGTTGCGAAGCTTGGGGTCTTCAGTGCTGCAATATTTCACTATAGCATCTTCATGATCTTGCGTGAAATAATAATTTTTACGTTTAGTCGCCATAATTCATTTCTTCCTCCAGATCCTCTGGGGGGTTGTCCTCATCCTCGGTTAAATAGAACTCTTTGAAATTATTGCATTCTTTTGCTATGTCATTAGAATGCTGTAAAAGGTTTCCTAACGTGGGATCTCCCATAAAATTCTCCATGTTATATACGATATCTACATGATCAGCATATTCTTGAATTTTGTCCATAAACCCATCCAATTGCGCTTGAAAATTAAGAAAGCGCTTAAGAAGCTGCACAATATACCATATAAGTACACAGTTTATTAGTCCAGATACAACCAATAACACCCCGGTTAAATCTATAATCATCTTTTTTTCTTTAGTTCCTCGATTTGCGTTTTCAAATCATCTTTGGAATTCTCGATGAATTCATTAGTTACGTCCCCCACCTTTGTTGTAACGTTCTTTTGCTTTGAAAGATTCATAAAGGATACGGGCTTTCTCTCTACCATGTTCGAACCGCACAAAGTGCAACATTCACATGTTTCAGACATACTATGACGCACTTTAAAGGTTTCTTTACAGCTATCACACTCGTAGAGATAAATGGGCATTTAAGCGCTCTCAGATGCCTCATTCTGTTCAACCGCTTCGGTATCTTCTGAGAATTGCTCAGTCGTCTCCTCGTTGAATTTAACCAAGGGAGGGTTAAGTACAACTAGCCCTTCCTCTGACAACTTAACCTTGAAGCTTTCGAACACGGGAACAATATCAGTTTGCTCCATTAAGCTTTTTTGCAATGCCATCATAATGGCTCCAATTGCTTGTTTTGATAACTTCATTTCACTCATTTTTATTCTCCTTTAAAATTTGATGTGGCGCCTTCGATACGCTCCCAATCGGCGTCTTTTCTAACTTCCAGATTCTTTTCCCAAGCCGAAGACAATACTTTGGGATCAACCCCTATACTTTTAAAAAAATTAATAAACGCGTTCAAATCTTTAGGAAAACACTTTCCTCCAAATCCAGCGTTACCATCGTGTCCCGGAACATCGACATGTGAATTACCTATGCGACCGTCCAACAAAAACCCTAAAACTATACTATCCCATTCCAACCCTAGGACGTCTGCCGCCTGTTTCATTTCATTCATAAAAGATATTTTAGTTGAAAAGAAACAATTACACATATATTTTATAAATTCGGCCGATTTGGCATCTAACATAACAATGGGCGTGTGGGGGAATCTCTCGCGATAAAGCAATTTTACGCGATTGCATAATTCAACATGACCTCCTAGAATAATTCTCGACGAATTGATAAAATCAAGGCGCGCAGATCTTTCCGTTAAAAATTCTGGGTTGAAGATAATGTTCAAATTAGGGTATTCCTGCGCTAATTGATGGGTGGTGCCGGGTATGGCAGTCGATTTTAAAATAAAGATATTATCTTTCTTGTTTAGCCGCGAGGCTGTTTCAAAAACCTTTTTCACTAAAGATAAGTCAATTTTATTATGGTCATCTAATCGCATGGGAGTGGGGACGCATACAAAAATAAAGTCGCAATCTAATACGCTTTCCAAGGGATCCATCGTGCGCTTGGGGTCGACATCGTATACCCGTACATCTGCGTGAAGGCCAAAACCTGCGGCAATCGATGATCCCACAAAACCGTTTCCGATAATACCTATTTTATGCATTGACACCTCCGTCAAACTCTTGCCATTCTAAAAAGCGCTCATATACATACTCGGCGGAGGGATGCCATTCGTGATCACTCAAAAATAATACTTTTGTATCCAACGGATTCCAATTCTCTTCGTAGCGTCTCTTATTTTGGACTATAGACCATACAACATGCGGAAGTCCACATAAGCTCATGAGGTGCATAGGGCCAGAGGAGGGGCCAAAACCACAACCTGCGTTGCGCAAGACAGTGGTCAACTCTCCCAAGGGAATATCTCTCAAATCATCGGTTCCCTCAATCCATCCAGATTCTTTCGAAGTTCCAATGCACGCCACTTTATATTTTCCTAATAATTCTCTCAATTTCAGCCAATTTTCGGCGCTCCAGTTATCCTCTTTGCGCAACTCTCGGCGCCGCACATGAAAAATAACATCATAAGTTCGGGTTTTCTCGTGACCTAGTTGCACATAAAGGGGCTGAAGGAGGTTTTCTCCTAAAAGAACATGTTGAGAATAATGGGTGTGCGGCGGGATACCGATGCGTCGCGGTACAAGCAACGTAGTGTCTTTGGTGAGAGGGATATTGTATTCACGAATGGCGGTTTTGAGGCATTGTTCGATACTGACGTTATGCATAAAAAAGGCATCAGGGAGTCCCCCCAACGCATCAAAACTAAAAAATTCGTCCGCGAAATCTGTGTAGAGCGATTCGGAGTTGTTTCGAGATATCACCACTGTTTTCTCAAAGTTTTTAGAAAGGGCGCGAACATAGCCATGCCATGCAAACAGTTCCCATCCAAATTCGCCCACCCATGGGCCTGCAATTAAAGTTTTCATCCGTAAAGCCTCTGATAATCCTGTGTGGCTTGCTCTAGCTTTGAACTTGCGCGGGAACCGTCGAATATTCCCGCGCCTGCGTAATGAATAATATAAGAGTCGAATCGATCCGGATTTCCGTTCCACGCCTCGGAAAACATAGTCATGTGATTGTAATGATAGGACAACTCATGAATCGGATATCCCAATCGTTTGATGTGATAGCCAATATGAATATCATCTGTTCCCCAATCTACAAAATATTTTCCTTGAATGGGTAAATAAACATCTTTATGACATTTCGAAGTTACAAAAACACCGGTATTTATATAATCTTGCTTCCATCCAATGTCTCCAAACTGTTTTTGGGCGTTGGCGACGCACTGAAGTCGTTGAAGCTTACGCGTCCCTTTGTCTTCTAATATAGTACCAACATGGTCGTCAGGGACCACATCAAACAAGTTGGGGCAATCTGGAGTTAAGATCATATCACTATCTAAATGAAGAATACGATCATAAGTTGCATGGAGGTCATAATGTTTCATAATGCGATATTGATAGATACCGTTGCCGATGCCCCCAGTGGCCTCGCGACAATCCTGGCCCTCATCCAAGACAAGAAAATCTGCATTTATTCTCTGCGCGTATTGACGAATTATAGGATGAGTAAGTTCCACCCACGGGGTGAACGCGGCGTCGGCCCGGGTTGTTACTAATAATTTCAACTTCTTATCCTTATCTTTCATTATACACCAGTGCATTAGTAGCATGATAAGAGTCCATGGTTCCAGCGTCGGCCCATCTCTCTTCAAGCGTTGCATGACTACAGTCACCATTGTCAATAAAGATATTATTAACGCTGGAGATTTCATATTCCCCACGAGCGGACGGTTTCACTTTGTCAAGAATTTCAAAGACGCTAGGTTTATAAAAATAGATCCCCACGCATGCAAGATTAGTTTGCGGTCTTTCGGGCTTTTCCTCAATAGATACTAACTTATCTCCTTTAAAGACCCCTACGCCATAGCGGCGCGGATCAGGTACCGTTCTAAAAAATACCTTGCACCCGACTTCATCCTCACAAAAAGTCTTCAGATGGGTGGACAAATTATCTTTAAATATGTTATCCCCCAATAAGACTGCACAGCAATCGTTCCCAACAAACCCTCGGCATAGTTTGAGTGCTCCGGCAATTCCATCGGGCTGATCTTGGACTTTATAAGTAAAAGAGCACCCGTAGTCAGCGCCGGAGCCTAGGAGGGTCATGATACTGCCGCAATGTTCAACCCCTGTAACTATCATGATGTCTGTAACGCCGGCTTCGACTAATCTACGGATTGGGTGCAAGATCATGGGCTCGCCCCCAAGAGGCAATAAATGTTTATTTGTTACCTTTGTAAGGGGATAAAGGCGGGTGCCCTTTCCTCCAGCGAGGACGATTCCTTTAATATTTTTCATTATACCACTCGATTGTTTTTCTTATCCCATCTGTAAACGCAGTTTGCGGAGACCAAGACAATTGGGTTGTAATTTTGGTATTATCAATGGCGTAGCGATAGTCATGGCCAGCGCGGTCTTGCACATACGCGATGGAGTTGGCAGCCTCCACCTTTAAAATTTTGCAAATTTCCTCTACTATCTCTATATTTCTCTTCTCGCAGCGTGCGCCGATGCAATAGGTTTCACCGAGTCTTCCATTTTGAAAAACTTCCCATATGCCCTCACAATGATCTTTTACATAAATCCAATCTCTAATATTTCTTCCTTCACCGTACAAGGGAATCTTTTTCCCCTGTAAAATAGAGCGAATAACAGTGGGAATAAATTTTTCGTCATGTTGGTGTGGTCCAAAATTATTCGAACAATTGGATAGAGTGACGGGCAGTCCATAAGTGTGAAAATAAGATTTTACAAGAAAGTCCGAAGATGCCTTGGAGGCCGAATAAGGATTGTGGGGATTATACGGTGTAGTCTCCGAAAATTCACCGGTGTCCCCTAAATCACCGTATACTTCATCGGTAGAAACGTGATGCAGACGCACAATAGATGCTCTACGCGACGCATTTAATAAATTATAAGTTCCTATAATATTACTCTGAATGAAGGCCCCGGGGTTTGTAATCGAATTGTCGACGTGACTTTCTGCGGCCAAATGAACGACGTGAGTAATACCATGTTTATCGAAGACTGCTTCTACTTTTGCGGCATCGCAGAGATCAACTTTCTCAAAAAAATACTTTTCATCGCCTTCGCAATCTTGCACATTCGAGATAGTTCCCGCATAACTTAAAGTGTCTAAATTAACAAGGCGGGAGACGCATGAACGTTTTGACTCTAGGATCATTTTAATAAAATTTGACCCAATAAACCCACATCCCCCTGTTACCAATAAGTTCACGATACTGTTGTCCTTTTTAAAGCTAATCTTATAGTAGCGTATAATGCCCACAATTTTAAGTGGTATTTTATCTAATCTATTGAGATTCCGGGATGTTAGTGATGTTAGCACCGATGGGGGTTGACGTTGATTGTTTTTCTAATTCCCGCATGTCTCCGAAGCCACCGGACTGTGATGAATCTTCTTGTCGCTCACAAAGAAGCAAATCATACTTAGTTTTAAAATATGCTTGCTGTGCTTTAAGTTCAATATTGGTAAAGTGTTCGGTATACCAAAAATCGTTGGAGTACTCATCTGCAAACTCCCAGTCTACATCTTTGTACTTCACGGGATCGTAAAAGTTAGTCCCGGGATAAGGACATAGAATAGTGAATCCTACTACATCCGGCTTGATTTCATCGATAAGTTGTTCCGTTAGTAGAAGATCGTCACGTGTCTCGTTCGGCATCCCAAGTAGGAAAAAGCCGCGGCGCTCGACACCATATTTTTTAGCCCACGCAAAAACATTGCGTATTGTTTTAGTTTTAAGCCCTTTGCCAATTTGTTTTAATATCCTATCGCTTCCGCTTTCACACCCAATATTCACCTGGTGGCATTGAGATTTTTTAAGCCATTTAAACATCTCTTCGCTAGCGAAGGAGGCGTGAATAAGACATTCCCACTCTGTGGTTATACCTCTTTTGATTTTTTCTTTGCAAAACTCGATTACAAAGTCTGCCGAAATATCAAAAGTAGCGTCAACAAACTTAAAATAATTTAAATCTAGCTGCTCAATTACATGTTTAATCTCATCACAAAGCTCAGATACATCGCGTGATCTAATCGGGTTGTTTCTTTTGTGGAAGCGGCCTGATATAATCCTCTCTGCGCAGAAAGCGCAATTAACGGGACACACGCGATTACATTGAAAAGAAGCAATTCGCTTACCATTCATTGACTCGCATAAGTCCACCGTTCGATGATTTTTTATAACTTCGCGGTCGGGCCATGGTAAATCTTGCATAGGAGGCTTGGTGCCGGGAATAATAGGATCATTGATATCCCCATTTACAAGATGGAAAAAGGATTCCTCTCCTTCTCCTAAGATAACATGATCAATTGCATCATGACTGATACATACATTCGGAAGAGCGGTTGGGTGATATCCCCCCACCACTGTACGTGTCTCGGGGCTTACTTTTTTAATCATTTGTGCTAAACGGAGCGCATGTGGCCATGCAGGCGAGGTGCATGAAAACCCCACAACAGAGGCGCCAACACAGGCTTCTACAATCGTTTCGTCGGTATCAAAGTTGCCCTGAAAACATTGTAGATCCAACTCGCCCACGTAATGTTTTTTAAGATATGAGGCTATAAACCCCAGACCAATCGGTTCCCATATATTTTCATAATACGGTTGAACTAATACTACTTTTTTCATCTGTTTGCCTCCGTATACACTTTATATTTAGAGAGGTCTTGATATTCTATTGCCAAATCTTCATTATAATCTTTAATGCCCAACATCAGTACGGCCCCTTTTGCTGCTATTTCGGGTAACATATAGTAATTCCACCCTAGCATATCAAAATGCTCTTTGAGGTGGTCCACATGGCGGCGGCCAAAATAAATGGCGCGCTTGAACCAGTTATAAGCCTCTTCGTTATCGGTCAAAATCATACCTCCTTTTCCGCATTTTAAAAACTTGTGCGGGCCGCTAAAAGAAAGGCATTGAAACTGGTTCGCGATATACATGTCTTTGTGAAACGTTAGTGCACTGTCCCATATCGGGAAGGGGGATAATTGATATTGCCCTTTTAATTTTTTTCCAACTATAGCTTTATGATCCGGATCAAATTTAACTTTGTTTCCAGCTTGAATGATCGCACAAGGCACAGACATAAAGGTTCGTGCAGGTATGGTGATTTCCTGATCTTCAATATTTAAATATTTCATACATAAAAAGAGAGCGTTTGTTGCGTTATCGACTGCTACGGCATATTTGGCGCCGCAGTATTCCGCGACAGTCTCTTCAAACATGTTAATAATTTTATAAGGATTATTTTTCATACTATAAACTTTTCTTAATTGTATAACAACAATACTTAATTGTCAATTAAAAAATTTATTTTTTAAGCTTGTTGTAAATCATTTCCGCGACCATAAAGTCAAATTCCGTATCAATATCCATGGATTCAATTTCATCTAAAATATAAAAATGCGGATTTTCCGTTACGATGTTTCTATACTTAACCATAGCGTCCTTCGCGATAATATTACAGGCATAATTCAAAGATACAATATCTGGTAAATCCTGGCTATTGGGGGAATTTCTAATATCATAATTTAAAGGTTTCCCGTTTAGCCACATGTGGTGTTTTACCAGAGATGCTGTGACAATATTTTCCTTTCCTTTTTCGCGAAAAGTTTTAATAACTTCATTATATGTCTCCACCGAAATAAGAGGGCTCGTAACCGGGGAATACAAAATGTAATCAGTATTCAGATTTTCAGCAACGTGTTGAAAAAATTCGGAATTGGTGCATTCGCTGCTAGCATAATACGGTTCCCGGGTGACCGCAGTGACTCCTTTCGCGCGCGCCAAATCTAGCATGATATCACAGTCGGTAGATACTACTATCTCGTCCACGCCGGCTACTTGTTTCAGTGTGTCCAGCTTAATAGATAATAAATTAGTGCCGCAAAATGGGCGTATATTTTTATTTCTTACACGTTGGGATCCTTTGCGTACGGGAACAATGGCGGTGATTTTTTTCATTCTATCCTCTGTAATATTTCAGCCCAATTATCTTTAAATTCAATAGCTTTGTCATCAATGTAATATTGGGCTCGTGGCTTTTCGTGGGTGATATCATCTACATATTGCCTCACATTATGTGCGCGTAACCATTCATCCACAAGATGATATCCAGTTTTTCCGTTTACTAAGGGTCGATCTGGTCGCACTTTGGCAGAAAATATTATGATAGTGTATGTTTGAGAAAGTTTTTTTATCGCCTCCAGGGCGCCGGAAATGGGTGCCCCATAACACGTTCCATCATGAAAACCCTTATCAAAAGTATGTACAACTCCATCAAAATCAATAGCCAGGTTTTTCAATTCTTTTTCAAAACCCGGGGGCACATTCTGATTGCTCACTTCTGTCATTTAACATCTCCTGTGTTGATTTCCGATTCGATTCCCAATTTTTCAAACTTTCTTTGGCGTGCCTTTTTGAAAACGGAAGGACACTCAAATCCCGCAGCATGGGTAAGTTGGTAGGTAAGCGCTAAAGAGAGAATTTCCGAGGTGTGATAAAGAGAAACATCTTGAGATACAACCACCACTTCACTATCTATGTCGGTTTTAGGTTGGGCAGAGATAAGAGCACAGCTAGCTCCTAGGTCTGACGCATATTTCAAGGCCTTGATATTGGCTTCGGAGCTTGTCCCGCTCGTAGAACACGAAAATGCTATAACCATGCAGCGCTGGGGGTCTAATCCTCTGAGGCGGTATTCTAGCCACTTTGTAAACCACGTAGTGGCGTCCTTGTCTCCAATGATTGAGGTGGCCGTAATTCCGGAGCCGGGTGCGCATGCGTTTTTATCGGTTAGACGAGAAATGTCAATTGCGGCGTGGTCCGCTACCGCTAGATTCCCGCCGTTTCCAAAAAGAAAAATATGGGTGGCTTCCGTGAACAAGTTTTCTACCTTTTTCCACTCCGCAGAGGCGACTATTTTCTCAAACTTAGTTTCAAAATTTTCTATATTTAACATTGAATTTCCTTTAATTCCCGGGGTTTAACTTCAGGAAAAATATTGAGAGCTACAGGATTTATAGAATAGATGCTGACATCTGGGTAGTTTTTCTCTACCCAGTCTTTTACTATTTTCCAGTAGCGTAAAATGTAATGATCCGCTTGTTGCTGCTTGCCAATCATTATCTTTGCGAAGGTGCCATTAGAGTAGTCACAGTCATGACCGACTAAAAAGATCTTTTTTACTCCGCAATATAAAATGAATTGTAACGCCTCAAAACTTATAGAAGCGACAGCCATCAATGGGCCTTGGGAAATATCCTTTTGAAATAAACACGAAGCCGGGTTCCCACCGCTGTTGCAAACATAATATTTAGAATATTTAAGATTGAGAGGAAGTTGGCCGTTTCGTGGGACTCGACCCCAATTCTTCACGGTTATAACTCTCTCATCTTTCCAATTGCAATATCTTACAAATTTTTGTTTTTTAGGGCGATAATGATTATAGGAGTCAAACCTCTCATAAAATTTATAGGGTACTTGAGGTACAGCATCCCCCATGAACCAGTAATCCAAATCAATCCCATCTAGGAATATTTGATCATTGGTGCCAAAGCGTAGAAACCCTTCTGGAATTTGAGAAAAGTCAAACTCCAATATGGATGGTCCCGAGCCAAAAAGAATGGCCGACGAGTTGGCATGCGCATCCTTATATGCTCCAAAGGGATTTCTATAGGCTTCTTCTATTTTCATTTTTGTTTTGGAGCCTCTTTACCTATGTACACGGGGATACCTCCCCGCTTTGCTGCCCCTAAAAGCTGTTGATTGGAAAGAATTTCTCCCACCGGAAAGCCTTTAAACCATTCTCGCAACGTTTCGTCAAAATTGGGATCGTTAGGATCGCCTCCGTAATCGATAATAAAACAATTTTTGGTCTTAATGTTACTTAAAATATCAACATAATAATGCCGCGGGGTTTCCGATAAACAATGGGTCTCCACTAGCAGGTCCCAGTCCTCCTCAAAGACTTCTTTGTAGTCCGCGGTGTCGATAAACCTCACACCTGAATTTTCGGGACCGAGAGTGTTTTGAATATACGGGAAATGTTTTTCAATGTCTAAAATAGTATATTGCACACCGGGGTTTGTAGATAGAATATTTTTCGCAAGAAATCCGGTGCCTGCTCCAATTTCTAAAATCTTTCCCCGAAAAGAGCCAAAATGTGTTTCCCATAGGTTTAAGTATTCTGGATCTCCGCCGACGGAAGGATAAACCGTGGCCGCTGTAGCGCTCGAAGGATCTGGGCCGCGATTCTGCCAGGTATGCTTAAGGGTTGCTGTTTTCGCGGCATCTTCCGTGGAGCTAGGAGTGGGTACATTTAAAGTGATATCTGTCATTTTCTTTTCCTTATTTTAAAACTCTCTTCACATTTACATATGGATCTTTAAAGTCGACCACCTTTAACGCTCTGATGATTTCATCAATTCCTTGCTCAATCCCGATAGTTGTTTTAAACCCAAGCTTATTAATTTTTTCATAACTTACGATATAATTTCTCTTGTCAGCATCTTCGCCAATTTCCGCATAGTGGATAAAGGCCCCAGTTTTTCCAGCGATGAGGTCACACACCTCTTCTTTGCTATAATTCATATTACTGTCACCTACATTATAAACATTATTAATCATTTTGTCAATATTGTTAATAGCAAAAACAAAGGATGAAGCCATATCAGCAACGTGAATAAAAGTTCTCATAAAGTGTTTTTCATACACCACAAGATAGCCATCCCGAAGGCATTTATTAGTAAAATCATTTACCAGTAAATCTAATCGTAAACGGGGGGAAATTCCAAAGGCCGTAGCAAATCGATAAGCTACTACATTGCCGCGAGCTAATAGTAGCTTCTCCGCTTCGGTTTTTGTTTCGCCGTATAAACTCAAAGGATTCAAGGGGGTCTTTTCGGTGCAGATGTCTGTCACCTTTCCGTAGTTGCTACCTGTAGAACCATATAAAATCACCTGATCGGGGTGGGCTGCTTCAATAAGGTTGCGCGTTCCCTCCACATTTACACTAATCGCCAACTCAGGGTTGTTTTTGCAAGCTGGAAATCCCACGATGGCCGCCAAATGGACAATAATGTCATGGCCTTTTACGGCTGTGGCCAAATCTGACTTAATTGTGATGTCCCCTTTTATAAATTTAAAATTCTTGTTGCGCAAGAAGGCTAAGAGTTGGTTACCTCCTTGCATCAAGTTATCAAAAACAGTTACTTCGTGGCCTTCATCTAACAGTGACGGAATCAAGGAGGTTCCGACATATCCGGCGCCTCCTGTGATTAAAATTTTCTTTTTTACCATATTTTAAGTCTCCCTTTTAAGATATCTCTGAACATTAGCCAATCCGATGCCTTGGCATACCACGGGTTAGTAAAGGCAGCGGGGGTATTTTTTTCAAAAGCGTAATGACCGATCCATGCAAAAGGATACACTAGGAAAGGAATAATAGGAATAAGGTACCAATACCAATTTATAAAAATGACTAATGCGGCGATAATCGTCATGAGTTGGCCAATAAAATGCATCAAGCGACATTTGGGGTGTTGATGGAGTGTGAGATAATATTTGTAATATTCCTCAAGATTTTGCAGCGGGGCCATCGATTCTCCTTAATAAAAATTTTTTTAATTCTAATAATACTTCATGCTTGGTATATAAGTAATCACCTTCTTTGACCCAATGACCCGCGTGGCGAGAAACCATGTTTTCCTTTACGAGGGGTGCGTCCTTGGATGGCATGGGAGCACCAAATAGCTCAACAATTTCAACAAATGGCGTTGGTTCCGTACAAATATTTAAAACAGACAGATCGTGTCTTAATGCAATCTCAATGTCTTTCCAGATGTTGTCTAGACAATAATATTGAAATTCACTTTTAACATTCGGCAAGTACCTATAATTCTTATTAATCATATCATAAATGGGGTTCTTTTTAAGGCCATTGCCAAAAAGCGCCGGAAGCCGCACTACTACAACATTTTCGTAATTGTTTTGCAAATGAGTTTCCAAATATAGACGGTGACGTCCATATGCATTGTCGGCTGGGTTGTCATATACAGCAATCGTGGAAATAAGCACTAATTTTTTCCACTGGGTGGTGTCGAGACAACATATTAATCTTTTTATCTGTTCAAAGTCTTCGCTGGGGTTCTTATTAGCCTTCCATTTTACGCTTCTCACTCCTGCGCAGACCAGCAGATCAAAGTTTTTCCCTTCTATTTCTCCAATATTTGCCGAGTTATAGAAGGCATCAAACTCCGTCTGAGCAGCTATATTAGACCCTACAAAGCCGGTATGTCCAATGAGCCCCTTCATTCAAAATTGCTTTACCGCCTCTATTATTCTTTGTACCTGGGCGTCTGTAAGATCGGAATGCAAGGGGAGTAAAATAACGTCTTCATCTGCTCGCTTCGTATTAGGCAAATCGCAGAGCCCTCCAAAGATCTCGTAGATATCGTTGCGGCGATTGTTCACATTAACTTGAATTCCTAAATTCCACATATATTCAGCAAATTGCTGTCTATTTTCTACGTGAATGGGAAAGATTTGATAGTTAGGCTTCCAATAATTTTTATAATTAATTAACTTAATCTTTTCGAGATTAGCCAACTCACTACGATATAATTCTCCTATTTCTTGGCGACGGCGTAAGGGGACATCGATATAATCAATAGCTGCGCAGGCCAAAGTGGCAGTGATATCATTCATATTAGATTTGAAGCCCAGACCATGCGGAGGGGCGGGTAAAGGATCCAGTTTATCTGTTTTCTTGGTCTCCCGATCAATTCCATACCACGTTTGCTTTTTGAGTTTTTGATATATATCTTCATTAGTGGTAGTAACGACACCTCCATCTCCACAGGTTACAATTTTTACACATTGAAAAGAAAACGTGGCAATATCTCCCGTTGAACCAATCGGTTGCCCTTTATATTCACTCGTCATGGCATGGGCACTATCCTCAATGATCGGCAGATTATGTCTCTGGGCAACAGCACGCAATTCATCTAAATCCACAGGATTTCCCGCATAGTGAACACACATGATTGCTTTGGTCTTTTCGGTGATTTTCTGTTCTACGCTATTGGGGTCGATATTTAACGTGTCATACTGAATGTCCGCGAAAACCGGCTTAGCACCCACTTCCAAGATGGCCGTGTTGGTGGCAATAAATGTAAAAGGTGTGCTAACCACTTCATCTCCAGGGCCAACCCCAAGTGCTCGAAGAGCTATCTTAAGAGCTGCGGTACCGCTCATACATGCAATTGCATAGGGGGCCTGAAACCTTTCGCATATTTTATTCCGAAATTCTTTCTCTTTTTTTCCCGTGTTGATCCATGTAGATTCTAAAGTTTTAGCCACTTCTTCTGCTGCATTGTCAGGAATACAAACCCCCCAGCAACGTATTTCCTCGCCCATTTCAAAGTCTTTGTTCTCCATTATAATACCTCCTTATAGTATCCGACCGTTTTATCAATTCCGCCTTGATGGTCATAAAACTCGTACCCCTTAAACCTGTTAACAAAACGCTTGTTACTCAAGATCTTTTTCGGGGCGCCGTCTTGATAGGCAGTATTAAAGACTAGCGCCCCATTATATCCAATTGAGGCCGCGATACATTTGGCCGTTTCGGCAATTGTAAATCCAGTCCCTTGCGCAATGTTTAGTGGCTCAATGGTATCGTTTTTCAGGTTTAAAGAGTTTAACATAATTTCACAAACATCGTTAATGTATATCCATTCCCGCACAGGTTTTCCCGTCCCCCAAATCTCAAACTCTGGAGCGTTAGAATTCACCGCTTTAAGCATTCGTATAATCATACCATTTAATGCATGCACTTTGTTTGGATCCGTACTATCTCCAGGGCCATAAATTCCCGGAAACATCAGGTTGATTGTATTGATGCCATATTGCATATTATAACATTTTGAAATATAATATAGCACTCTTTTAAAATTGCCAAAAGAAAAGACCGATTGGTGCACTTCACCTTTCAGCCAATTCTCTTCGTATTGGATTTCTGCTCCGTCCGCGTAGCAACAATTGGAAAGAGGATTGACGATGACGGCATTCGAATGAACCTCGCGAACAGCACGATAAAGATTCACGGAGATTTCGATATTATCAGCAATAACATCAGCGGCATATTTCGTCACATAGTGAACACTCCCCACATTTGCCGCACAATTAAAAATAGCGTCGAGAGGCCCGAGAGTCTTCAAAGCGCCCACCACATTATCATATACGCGCAGATCGCAAGTCTTTGTAGACAAACCAGACACTTCATGGCCCAATTGAGATAAATATTTCACTAAGTTTTGTCCTACAAACCCAGTGTCTCCTAAAACTAAAAATTTCATTTACGGTCTCCTCGATATTATTGAATTGGTTTGTTTATTTGGTTCCAAATATACATGATATCCTCTTTGGCAAAAAAGTTTTCGCCGGGCTGGTCGGTTAAAAATTCTCCCTTTTCATTAATGGTAAACTCCCCTTTATTGCACAACTCAAAACAAGAAAACAAGTGAGGTTGTGCCGGGTACTTGTAATGAAAATTAATTATTTTTGCTCCGTCGCCGCGGGCTTCAGCATTATTTTTAATCTCAAAGTCCCATGACGTCATGTTGGGTTTAAGATATTTTAAAAAGTAACTCTTTTTCCATATAGCTGGGTGTAGGGAAGTGCGATAATCAATATGCTGATCAAAGAGCAGCATGTTTTCCGATATCTTTCGCGACAAATACAGGGGAATCCCTCCCCCAATCATAGCTTTGTCGGCCTTTCCTTCTTTTACCCAGTTCTCTACGATATTCATCTTACTAAAATCGACGGGACCGAGAAGGAAGTGATCATCCAGCATAATCACAAAATAATCTTCCGCCACTGTTTCGAAATAAGGGATGAGCGCATTAGTCCACATCTTTCCAAATTCATTTTGCTTTCCTAAGCAAACAGTCTCCACGTTAGAAGGTAAATCTGTTAACTTATTAACATCCTCATATCCAACAATACTAATCTGCTGATTTGGCCAATATTTATTCAAAAAGTGAATATTGGGAGGGCAAAGGCTCCGCGTATACTTGTTAGATGTGATCACGTAGATTTTCAATTACATTCCTCGCATGGCGCCGTCTGATTAAACCCCGTCTCTTCCCATCCTTTATGGCAATTATGCCACACATTACGAGTATAGGGATCAAAATTACTGCCCACATCTATAAATGTCACATCTGGTCTTTCTTTAAACCATTCTTTTACCAATACTCGCGCTGATGGGCCAAGAGAAATCGCAACCACATCGCCAGCTTGAAAACTCTGCGGAAAAGTGTTGCGAACATGTTCGTAGAATTTCCAACTATTTTTATTAGGAATTAAGCCCTTTTGATCTACTTCGATTCCTAACTCCTTTAGATTATCCACATTTTGATCGTTCCCTCCAACCCAAACCAATCGTTTGCCTTTGATCGCGGATGGGAACCGATTCATAAAATTTTTCCAATTTTTATTTGTAGTTATAACAGCGGAGGTTAAATGCTCATAATCTCCGACTAAAGAGCGCGCTACATCGTTAAGAGTGGGGTAGCACAAAGAACAGGGAATGCCCACATAATAGTTTTTTTGTCGATGAATTAAAGCGTCTTTCAGGGAAATACTAAGGCTTTCGTTAACATATTGGTCCCCGCGTGCTACGACCGAACCCACTTGTACAATGCCCATCATTTCACCATCATTAAACCGCGCAAAGGCGAAGGGGGTACCACTTTCTAAATTCTCAAAAAACCATTCCATATCTGTTAGCATCCACTAATCTCCTTTTTCGATTCGATGGCTATCACTATCAAAATGTTGTGTAGAAAACTCAAACAACTCTGTATCTTCTAGTGCAATCATTTGGTGGCGGAGCCCGCGGTATACATGAAAATTGTCGCCCCTATTTAAGATCTTTTCGGACGCGTCTGTGATATCATCAGAATCAGAATATTTTACAAGCATTTTTCCAGATTGAATGTAGAAAACCTCATCTTTCAACTTGTGGTAATGCCATGAACACCGTTTTCCTTTGACAAAATAAAGTAACTTTCCACAATATTCTTCACAGTTTACAATCCACTTTTCAAAGCCCCATCCCTTGGGGACAAATTTCATCTCCATTATACTTCTTCAATCCTTTTTGTTTTATCACAAATTAACAAATCATAATGCGGCTTACTGTTCATTCTCAAGTCATGATGACGCGCGCCCCAACGTTTAAGTTGCTTACGAGTGAGGTCTGTCCAATCAATCCCTGAAACTGCTCCGCGGGCGGTCCAATATACAATCGTATTCCCCTCATCGTAAAGTTTATTTATTTTCGCTATATTAGAGTAAATTGGGACCGATTGTTTATATTTGCCATCCTTGGTTATACAAATGGTACCATCAATATCAACATAAATTAACATTTTTAATATCTTCTTTGCTAAGGGCATATACTCCACTCTTTGTAACCGTCACTCTCGCGCATTTATTAGCAAATTTAACGGCTTCCTCTAATTTTTGACACATTATATATTCATAGATAAGCGCTCCAAAGAATGTGTCGCCCGCGCCGCAAACATCATATACCTCTACCGCGTCACTGGTATAAAGAATATCATTGTAGTGCGCCCCGGAGGCCCCCATGGTGGTGATAAGCTCATAAGTTTCAGGGAAATCAGCCACTTGGGCTGCTTCGGCAGCATTGATTTTAATAATAGAGTTGTTATAGGGGCTTAAATCTTGCTTTTTGCTATCTACAAAAAGAGGAATATCTGCCTTCTGGGAGTAAGCGGAGAGGGCGGATGCCGCTGCCTTATTAAGAAATCCTTTATTATAATCAACTATGGCGATAGCGTCGTAAAGAGAGAAGTCTATCCCCTCAATAACCCGGGATGAAAGCGGGGCTAGCCTTTGACTTTCGCCCGTATCAAAACGTAAGAGATGGCTCTTGGTGTGCAGGTCGATAAATCTCTCTTTGGTTATCGATTCGGGATTGGTTATAACCTCCACCTCTACACCAAATGCGCGGAGGTTTTGCGCGACATTTAGAGCCATTCCCTCTTTTTTTTCAGTATGTGAGAGCTTAAAAACCGGGACGGGCGCCTCTGGGCTGAGACGTGTACATATTCCATAATGATAAACGTCGACGCAACTATCTCCGACGATTAATACTTTCAAGTGTCTTTGTTGTTGAGTAGCCATCGATTGTCTTGAATATCCTTACTTCCGCAATGTCTCCGCCGACCACGGCGTCGCGCGTGTAATCGCCACCTTTTACAATTATATCAGGTTTTATCTCTTTTATCAACCTATAAGGTGTTTCTTCGTTAAATATTATTACCTTATCCACGTATTTTAAGGAGTGAAGAAGATATTTTCGATCTTTTTGATTATTAATGGGGCGGGCATCCCCTTTTAATGTCCGGACACTATCATCACTGTTTAAGCCCACTATTACATACCCTAGCGATGCACAATATTCAAGTAGCTCCAAGTGACCGCGATGTATTATATCAAAACATCCGTTGGTAAAGATAGTTTTCATTGGCAGACGGATTCTAAAAAGTTAACGTAAGTCCCTATTCCTTCTTCTAGGGTGGAAAAACCTTTATTATAGCCCCCCACGTTAATTAAATTGGCGGTATTGGCGCAGGTATATTTTTGATATTTTTCTTCTAGGCCTTCTGGCATCTCTATTTCTTCAATTTCGAAATCATAATGAGTCTGTAGGATTCTGGCGATATCGTAAAAACTGCGCGGTGCACCGGTACCACAGTTAAAAATGCCCGAGATTTCCTTCTGTTGTAGAAAGTGCAGATTGACGTCTACTACGTCTTGTACGCTAATAAAATCACGAACATAGTTTTCACTTCCTTTGAAGATTTTTATCTTTCCTTCTGCCTTTATCTGCTTAAAAAACTGATATATCACGGAGGCCATTTTTCCCTTGTGATTTTCATGCGGACCATAAACATTAAAATATCTTAGACCCACGATTTGGGGAACACCTGGGGTATTTATAAAGCATTTTACATATTCATCAAATAAATGTTTAGACGTTGCATAGATATTCTGGGGTGAGGATGGGGCTCGCTCCGAAAACCGGGTGCGACGGTTCTTCCCGTAAACTGCCGCCGAAGAAGCATAGATGAGGCGTATATTATTATCTAAGCATGCGTTCAGCAAGCCAACACTATAATTAAAATTCATACGCATCATTTTATGAGGATCGTAGCATGTAGTATCCGAATTAGCTCCCAAGTGAATCACTGTTTCGATGCGACTCGCAAATACACGATCTTCGCTGAGTCTTAGCAGAAAAACCGAAGGATCCATCACTCCTAGATCACCGTTCTTCACAAAATCAACTAGTAGGATTTCTTTGTTTTGAGCGCTTAGCGCTTGCACCGTGTTCCGGCCAATAAAGCCGTTTGCCCCTGTTACCACTATCATTCGTTTATATCCTCTATCAGGTCAACAAATAAAGCGTACGCTTTTGAGCGACGATTGTAAATGTCTTCTATTAATTTCTCACCGCTCAACTTATGACACTCTTCACTATACAATCCCAACATACTTGTCCTAGTTAACACTTTACAGTTTAACATTTTTGCTTCAGTGGCTAATCTGCAAAAAGTTTCCAAGACTTGAGGAAAAAATACATATACTTCATATCGCGCGAGTTGCTTCAATAGGTCTTTTTCGCCGCAAGGTTGTATGATATCGTATTCCAAGTTATTTTCATCGCAGTGTTTCTTGGCCGGAAGGAACCCTTTTACGGGGTTGGGTGACGCAATAAGGGCATACTTTTTATCCTTGGGAGTGTTTACCAAGCCCTGAATATACTCAAGTTTTTCATCTGACCAAAGGCTGCAGCCAATGTTATAAACATTAGTAATGCAAAGATTTTTTTCTATAACCTCTTTACATATTTTACTGAGCACTACCACTGCGGAGGCGTTCTTATAAAACTCTTTATTGATGATCTTATCGTCTGGTGCTTTAAAATCTTTAAAGGCACTTGGGTCACGGGTTGTAACATACTTATGATCATGCTCATAAATAATATATTTTTTTGTAAGGAGGCCTACGCGGTGGTTGGGGCTCAATTGAGTAAAGTTTCCAACAATAAAAACTTCCCCTGAGTCAAGCTTTTCGGTGGTGACGTCGCGGCACAAAACCTTCTCTACTTCGAAATCTTGAGATAGGAGATAGTTTATGAGCACGTCGTCGTTGCATTCGCCGCCGCCCAAATAATGCTCGCGAAAGATATCAGCTATAAAAATTATTTTTTTCATTAAATAATTTGAATGTTGTTAAGTTCACTTTCCCAATCTAGATCTTCTTGTGTAGGGAGAAACTTTTCCATCGATGTGATAAACTTGTCATATTGACCTTCTTGTTCAAAATTTTTATTTATCCATTTTTGTAAAGATTTTGCTTGTTTGGAAAACCTTCCATAGTCTTTGTAAATTTCCCTCAACCGCATCTTATAGGAGCCTTGATTCGCGTAAGCCCAGAGAGAATCGGCCTGGAGGACGCCATCCCACCGGGCTTGTTCTTGTATGGGGTGCAGTTCATAATCGACAGCGGCAAAATGTGGCTTAATTTTTTCAACTCCCTTTTTATTTTTTGTTGGCTTGCAAAGAAAATCCAAATAACCACTCCACTCGGGTGCCAGAACAGGAAGGCCGGAATAGGCGGCTTCAAAGTGTGGAAGACCGAAACCTTCGCCATGGGAAAGAGACACAAAAGCTTTAACTTTGGGACTCTTATAAAGGGAATGGATCTCTTCTTCTGACATATCTCCATGTAAAAGATATACTTTACACTCGCGATGACCGTAAGGAGCTAAGAGTTGTTTAATCGTATTCTTTGCCATTGTACGATCCAGTAGCGAGCCTCCTTTGGCAAATGTTTTGACAATTAAACCAACGTCGGGATTGTCAATAAATTCTTCCACAAACCAGCGAATGGTATTCTCCAAGTTTTTCCGCGGACCCCATTGCGCCATTGTTAAAAAATTAAACTCAGAGGTAATATTTAAATCTAAATCTACTTTATTGTATTTTTTAACGGGATAATGTACCACATCAATTGGGACATTACAGTTTAATATCATTTGTTGCCCCGTTTCTTTGTGAGTGCCGCGATATTCCGTCTGTTGGAAAGAATTTTTAGAATGTTCTGATATGGTGATTATTTTATCCATCATATTCGCACGTTCGAGCCATACAGGGGCTACTTTTGTGGTTTCTATTCCTGCGGTGACCCCAATATTAATGGGTGCCATTTTGACCCACTCGTTCGGGATACCGACTTGAATGCTCATATCAAGGGAGAGATTTTGTTGCCGAGCAACAGTGGTCTTTTGAATTAAAAAATCCAACCACGCTCTTTCTTCGTCATTTTCCCAAATCCAATTTGATTTGCCCCAATCGGTGGGAATAACATATATATCAAGCGCGTCGATGCGGCGAAGTGCGCGCAAGACAAAACGCGCGTGTTCCCCATAGCCAGTCCGCGTTAAAACAGGGGCCTTTACTAATACTTTCATTACGCTACCTCCTCTATTGACCATCGCTGTGTTTTTACACGCGTATCCCACGATCCCATCGTCTCATGAATATCGGTAAATATTTTATCCCAATTACCGCAATATTCTTCAAAGTTATAATTCTTAAGAACATGTTGGCGACCAGCAGAACCAAGGGACGTCCGTTCATCTTGGGTTTTATTGTACATTTCTACCAATGCGTCTACAACTTTCTCCTCTGAGAGTCTGTCCTCATAAATATAGGGGATCTGCTGGGAACCTATGATTGCTTTAGATGTAGGTTCCAGGCCGATACCAAACCAATTTTCTCCGTCCGTTACTTGTTCCTGCAAACCTCCGGTCATATTAACAATGATAGGAGTTTCACATGCTAGAGATTCCAAAGTGGCTAGGCCAAAACCCTCTGCATCGGAAATATTAATGGTGCAATCCGCCGCATTATACATTAAAGACAAACGATAAGCGTCTACTTTTTCTTGACTAAAGAGAACTTGACCGTCTCCTAGATTTAAATTTTTTACGATGGCTTCAAGATCTTGCCCATGAGAATCCTTAACCTCGGTGTGCATTACCAGACACGCCTTGTCTTTCCCTACTTTCTCCAGAAACTTAGCAAACCAGAACAACAAAGACCCGCTCTGTTTTCTTCGAGCATTTCTATTATTCCAGAAAAAGATGACTTTATCCTCCGAATAATAATCCCCTAGAACGGCTCTCTTAAACTCTTTAACCTTCTCAGCATCATGACGTTTAAATATGTCAGTATCAACCGCATGAGGAACATATCGGCAATCAACGCTTGGTGACACATTTTTTACTATATCCTCCGTCACCTTCGAGATAGCTAAGATAACATCATTAGAGTCATAAAAGGGTTTATTAAAATCCGGTAGAGGGTAGTTGTCCCACACGTGATAATAAACCATGGGAATAAGGGGACGGATTTCATTTTCCATTTCCCATAGCCAATGCCAAAAACGGGGATCTGTCATAAACCACAGTATGTCGGGTTTGTGGGTGCGAATAATCGAGCGAACGATCTCTTGAGTTCCGTAATTATCGACGGGATAAATTACCCAATCATCTTTATATTGTTCGGTTCTAATCGGCTCATAATTAGGGTGTTTAATCGCACCACCCAGAGATATAACTTGGTATTTTCCCGTTTTTAAAAGAGCCTCGATCATATATCGTGTTTGGGTGCCGACGCCACTCGGGCTCAGCGGCATATCAGATATGGTTAAAATTGTTATTTTTTTGGTCATTGGAATCCCTTACGTGCAATGTTTGCTTTTATAATACTCACACTTTCCAAATTTACCATAGCAAGAAAGCTTATTTTTGACAAAATTGGACTTCTTAATATTATAGAGGGCTTTGTTCAGCAATTTAAGAGCATTTTGAACTTTTTTTGCTCCGTTAGATACTTCGAATATTTCCACTAGATTAGATTTTGCAGTTCTCTTTAAAAGAGCAAAATGAGTTTGTACTTTAGAAGGGTCGACCCCGTGCTTTTCACACCAAAAATGTTTGTAAAGAGTCAACTGATAAGTAACAAGCTTGTCTGACCGTCTTCGGCTATCCCAACCCCAAGAGCAAGTTTTCCAATCAATTATATGAGTAACGCCATCTTTCGTCTTGATTACAAGATCGATAAAACCTTTGAAATTAAGATCACTCCCTTCAATTGGATCATAAAGCTTTTCTTCGACTGCCACCAGTTCAAAGGTGCCAAACGTATTCTTAAGCCCGGGCAAAATATAATCAGTCAGAGTTTCTCCTTGAACTCGCATGCTCATAATGAGATCCCCCCGGTATTCGATCTCTGGGTTTTCGGCCTTTATCTCTTGGAGATTTCTCAAGAATTCCTCTTGAAACATTTGTTTAGGCTCGAAAACCGGAGCAGCATTGGTGCCGTGGAACTGAACTAGATTTTCGCACACCGTATGAAGCGCTGTACCAAAAGCCGTGTATTCATTTCCTTTGAACTCCCTAAGACCGTCAATATAATTAAGTTTATGCTTCCATGGGCAAGTTACCCACTCTTTCAACTCTGAGTAAGATATGTGAGACATTCTTCCCTCTTAAGAATTTCTTTTTCGGGTTTTAGGTGTTTTTTTAGCGGTAGTATCTTTTGCCGGTGGCTTAGTAGCCTGTGCGGTGGTCGGCGTAATTTTGGGCTTGGCGCGGCCAGAGGCGTGGGACGCTAGCTCAAAAATCCACGTATCCGAATGTTTCTCGGGACCCGCCCCATTATATACCAGCCCTTTTTTTGCCACTTTTCCCAGTTTATATTTGGGATGATTTTCAGACACCCAGCTTTTAACCTGGTCGGTTGTTACGCCAATGGGGGTATCATATTTTTTACATGGGCCAATAGTCACAGTTACGTGCAAATTGCCATCATTTTCTTTTATTTTACACTTCATTTTTGTCTTCCTTTTTGCTCTCCACAAGGGTTTTAATTTTTTGATAGAGTATGGGGCTTATTCTTTTGAGTTTTTCTCGATCTTGTAAAAAATAATTTTCAAATCCATTAGCCCAATATTCTTTTAACGCAGTGATTGCATATGGGGAATAAAATAAGTTAACAGTTAAGGCTCGCAACAGCTCATAACCCACCTCTCTATAAAGATACATATCAAACTTTTCATCATAACCAGGATTTAGAAAATATACCATATTCGCTCTTTTATCTTCGGGTAAAACATGGTACAAATATTTCCTCTTACCTAGAAACTCATTCTCCATAGATTCATCCCCATAAATTTCCTCATAATTTCTTCTCTCTAGAGAATGTGCGATTTCATGAACTATGTCATCAATCATATCCGCTTCACTATCTTGAGTATTGGATACATATATGGTTCCATCTTTATATAATGCAGTGAGCGCTCTTCCCTTTTCAGAAAAGTCATCAAATGCTCCAATATAAATATTTTCAAAATTGGCGGTTAAAGAGGGGGGTAGTTTCTGCTCGATATGATCTAGAACTGATTCTAAAGACACTCCGTGGGAAAGAGGATTGATAACATAAACGGGCTTGTCAAACAACTTGTGTTCTTTAAAGTCCCGCTTTGCATCGTTGC
>CEUI01057323.1_pt1 | contig 24225 bp, 28 predicted proteins | sample 531411 | NCBI WGS metagenome assembly CEUI01 (sample SAMEA2622841, study PRJEB7988) | marine metagenome | isolation source: saline water (ENVO:00002010), including
CCAACATTAGCGTCAGGTAATATTGATGTACTTGCAAGAAACACAACTTGGACAATTAGTCGTGATGTTAACTTGATGTTTGAATTTGCAGGTGTAAACTATTATGATGGCCAAGGATTTTTAATACCAAAAGATTTAGGCATTAAGAGTGCTAAGAAATTAGATGGTGCTTTTGTGTGTATTACAAAAGAAACTACATCTGAATTAAACTTAAATGACTATTTTGCAGAAAACAATATGGCATATAGACCAATATATGTTGAAGGTAATAAAGAAGCAAAAGCAAAACTATTTGGTGGTGAGTGTGATGTATTCACAACAGACGCCTCTGGTTTAGCGTCAGCAAGGTCTGGTGCAGAAGATCCAAGTAAATGGATAGTATTACCAGAAATTATATCTAAAGAACCATTAGGTCCACTTGTAAGACAAGGTGACCAAGAGTGGGAAGACGTAGTTAGATGGACACATTTTGTTATGGTAAATGCTGAAGAAGCAGGTATCACTAGTAAAAATGTTGATGATATGTTAACTGCTAAATCAAAAGAGATTAAAAGAATATTGGGTGTAGAAGGTTATATTGGTCCAATGTTAGGATTAGGAATGAAGTTTGGTTATAATATCATTAAACAAGTAGGAAACTATGGTGAGTCATACGAAAGAAACGTAGGACCTAATACACCTCTTGCATTAGAAAGAGGATTAAACAAACTTTGGAAAGATGGTGGTGTGATGTATGTACCACCTATTAGATAGGGAGAGAAATATGAGTTTATTTCATAATAAATTTGAGAAATGGGCTTTTATATTTTGTGTATTATTTTTATTAGGCGTTGGTATTAATTACGCTAAAGCAAATTGTACAGGTTGTGGAGACGATGGACACCAACAATGTCCTATTGAAGGTGCTGACCATAAACACGATCCAGAAGTAGTATTTGCTGTATGTGTATTTTCAGATGGACATTTAATTGACCATAAAGGTGCAGATAATATGTCCGATTGCTTGAAGACTAAAAGAGAAGTTGAAAAACTTTGGAGAAATAGAGCAGAAGGTACAGATAGCGTAGAGATTAATGGTATCACGTATCAAATACACGGTGACTCATTAAACTTTATGTGTGATTTAGTTGACGCAGAAGTACATCATTACGAAGATGGTACTTGGGAAATAGTTAAGATACTAGGCAAACATAAAAAAGACGAGTAATAAATGGCAATAGAGAGAGTACAAACACCTAGAGGTGAGCGAACTAGAGATACCGAAACAGGTAGGTTCGTTTCTAACTCAATAAAAGAATTTGCAGATAAGGTTGTAGATGGCCAAAAAGCTGCAGCTGATTCCATAAAAGGTGTTGTTCAAACACTTCAACAAAAAGTAGGCGGGGCTATAGTACCATTTGCTTCAGGTACAACTGAAGCATTTGCTAACGAAAGAACTGACCCTCAAGGTGTTATGGCTATGTCAATGGGAGACCATTTAGTAGAACTTGGTGATAGAATAGTAGATGAACTTTACAATATGGGTATGTTTTTAGGTCAATCTATACAAGACGCAGCTACACAAATTGTTGATGGTGTATCAAGTGTTTTTGGACAATTGTTAGATTATGAGAAAGATAAAGATAGAATGGCAAAAGACCAAAGCTCAGAATTATTAAAAGAAGGTATTGGTTCTGGTTCTGGTGGAGATGAATTTACAGATGAAGGTCCAAAAATGAAAGCAGACGGTTTTTGGAAAGGTCTGATGGCAGGTGTAATAGCATTAAAGGCAGCGATGTTGGCAAGATTGGCACCAATAATTAAATTTTTTGGTAAAACAGGACCTTTTGGTAAGATATTAGCAAGATTAGGAGTTTTAGGTGCATTATTAGGAAGATTTGGTCCATTAGGTTTATTAATAACGGCTATTATGCTTATTATGCATTATGCAGACGATTTAAAAGAAGCATTGGCTCCTGTAATAGACGCAATCAAAGTAGTAATAGAAGAATTAAAACCTATATTAGCCGCCTTAATGGTGGTAGGAGACCTTATGATAAAGTCAGGTATTGCTATTATAGGTGCAGCTTTAGAAATTGCATTTTTAACATTGGCAGAAAGTTTAAAAGCATTTAAAGATGTAATAGTAGGTCTTGGTAAGATAGCAAAAGGTATATTTACACTTAATCCTGATTTAATTAAAGAAGGTTTTGAGCAGATAGTAGGTGCATTTAGAGAATGGTGGAAGGCCGTCACCAAAATTGTAATAGATACATTTACTAAATTAGGTGATAAATTAGGAGAGATATTTGGTATAGAAGACTTTAATGAAAAAGTAATGGAAATAGCTGGTAATGTTTTTGGTCCATTATGGATTTCACTTCAAGCTATTGTAGACAATATTAAGGCCATATTTAATGGTGAAGAAGTGTTAGAAAATCTTAAAGGTTTAGTATTTAATTTAACCGATGTTATATTGTGGCCAATTAATCAAGCAATTATTTTGATTGGTAAAATGTTTGGTTGGGATGGAACATATGACGGCGAACCTTTTAGTATACAATCTTGGATTTCTGGTAAAGTAAGAGAAATATGGGAAGGAATAAAAAGTTTCTTCTCTTTTGATTTACCAGAAATGCCTAAATTTAGATTACCTAGTTTTGCAGAAGTATGGGACAAAATGGTGGCAGCTGTATTACCAGAACCAGATGGTTGGTTTGGAAGTTGGTTCTATAAGTTTTTCCCTGGTTTAAAAACAGCGGCTTCGGATGCTGTATCATCAACTAACGTAGCAAAATCATATGATAGTATTGTAGAACAAACAAGTGGTGATACGGTTTCAAATAATGTTGATAATTCTAAAGTTAGTAAATTGGCAAAAACTGAATTAGAAGATAATAGTTTCAATCTTATAAACAGCAATTCAGGCAATATGATGACTAACAATAAATCAGATAGCAATACTATAATGGCAGTTAATTTGAAAAAAGAGAAATATCACGTTGATCCTTGGGGAGAAACAGCCGCATAATGTTAACAATATTAGAAAAAGCAAAAAGCAGATTAAAACATTTAACATTAGCAAATGGTAAGAAATTTGTTAGACTATCTGTTAAAGGTGGTGGTTGTGCTGGTTTTGGTTATGATTGGTCATTTGAAAATGACAAAAATGAGAAAGACATACTCATAGATGATTTATTACTAGTGGATCAAATATATGAAATGTATATAATGGGTATGCAATTAGATTATAAAGATGATGTATTTGGTGCTAATTTTGTATTTAATAATCCTAATGCCAAATCCTCTTGTGGTTGTGGCACATCCTTTTCTATTTAAAGCCTAATTGTTTTTCAGTAATTAATTTAAATTGCATATTATTTTTATTACAATATGCTTTTGCAGCTGACCATTTGGCTTTGTTTTTGATATAGTTAAATGATTCACGCATAAATGATTTAGTTTTGCGTTTAGGTGTTTTAGGTCTAACTATTTGTCTTGATGGTTTAATTTCTATCATATACTTTGAATTGTTAATTGTCTTGATAACAAAATCTGGAAAGTATCTATGAAATTTCTTGTCAATAGGATTATAATATCTGATAGGCAATTCTTCACTTGCCCAATGTAATATATCAGGATTTAGGTCGCAATAACGCATAAACCTACGCTCTAATAATGACCTGTATACAATCATATTAGGATCACCAACATACTTTTTTGGGTGTTCTGGTTTGTATATTCCTTTATAACTCTTCTTCATAATTTGCTTCTAAACCATATAAATAGTAATAACATATAGGAATATTTAGTCAATGGGATTTAAACCTTTTAAAAGTTTAGTAAAAAATTTAGCTACACCGTTCTTGAATAATGCAATAAACAACGCTGTTTCAAGCTTTACTAGTGGTGTAAGTGGTTCACAAGCAAAAGTGGCAGCTCAATTATTAAAGAAATCGCCATTTGAGGTTGCAGATAGCGAACAAGAAGGATTGAAAAGAGATCCATTAGCATTTTCACACGTACAATATCCATTAGATTTAGGTTCAGCAGAATACGGACACTATATACTGTTCTATACATTTGCCAATAATTTTTCAAGAGCAGGTAATAAGGATATGGCAGTATCACAAAAATTAGGATTTACTACTGACCAAGGAGATGGTGAGGATAATGTATTGGATAATATTAAAAGTTTAAGAGGTGGTAATACTCAAAGAGGTGTTAAAATGGATAATTCCATTTATGCAGAATTACCTACACACTCTACTATGACAAGTGCCATTGCATTATATATGCCACCAGGAACTAGTGTATCTTATACCAATACATATGAAAATGAAGCAGCAGAATTATCTGGTGATGTTGTAAAAACAATAGGAAAAATGAATGCTTCAGCTGAAACAGAAGGAAAAGTTAAAGCAGTTATTGCTGGTGTTACCGCTGGTTTAGGACAATATGGTAAGAACATTTTAGGAGAGGCAGTATCTATGATAGGTGCTGGTGATCCAGCTAAAGTTGCTACAAAAGCATTTGGTATGGCAGTTAATCCTAACCAAGAACAATTTTATGTAGGACCAAATTTTAGAAACTTTAATTATACATTTGACTTTTGGCCTAGAAGTAAAGAAGAATTAAAAGCAGTAGAAGATATTATATTTTTATTCAAATATCACTCACATCCAGATTTAGATTTCAATAAAGCAGGTGGTCGTTTATTTACAACTCCTAGTGAATTTGAAATCCAATATGCTCATTTAGAAAAAGCTAACCAACACTTAAATAAAATATCAAGATGTGTATGTACAGGTGTTGATGTAGGATATGGACCAGAAAATCAATATAGTACATTTAAACCTGATTCAAAAGGTGCAGCTCCAGTAACCTATTCATTGTCATTGAAATTTACTGAACTAGAAATAATGACTAAAGATAAAATTTATAGAGGATTTTAATGTCTGCTTATTTTCAACAATTTCCTAAAATGTTATATGACCTTAAAGGTAATGACAATTTTAAATTAGTTCCAGATATATTTCGTAGAATAAAAGTAAGGTCTAAAATGAAAGATAATTTATCTATGTTGGATAAATTTGATATAGATAGTGGAGATAGTCCTGAATCAGTTGCATATAAAGTATATGGTAATACAGATTATTTTTGGGTAATTTGTTTATTGAATAATATTGTAAACAGATTTTATGATTGGCCTTTAGATGAGTACTCATTCCAAAAATACATTAGTGAAAAATATACAAATCCTGACGCAATACATCATTATGAGAAACCACAATCTAGTGGTGAAACAGAAAGTCAAGGTCCTGGAGACTATTCTCATATGATTGAGGTTAATAGTACTGTTGTTGGAGCACAAGCAGTTTCAAATGCTGAATATGAGAGAAGAATCCAAGATGAGAAAAGACAAATACAAATATTACAGCCTCAATATCTATCAGCATTCGTTTCAGAATTTAGAAAGTTGATTAGAAAATAATGATATGTCAAATCCACACCAAATAACACAAGCTGGTGAATACCAGATAGACACAGCAGAAATAATATCTTACAGAATACACGGAGAAGAAAATGAACCGTATAGAATGGATATTAGAGGTATCATATTAACAATAGAAGTTATAGAAGATATATTTTCTCCTACTATTATGGGTACTATAACTGTATACGATACCCAAGATGTTAGAACGGTATTACCTATTACAGGAATGGAGAAATTGAATTTAAAATTTAGCACACCAGGAACTCCTGGTATAAATGCAATAGAAGGTGATGGTTATCCATTTCAAATACATAAAATAGAAGAGGTTAGAGTAGATGAAAAGAATCCAAAAGGTCAAGCATACATAATACATTTTTGCTCTGTTGAAGCATATACAAATGGAATAACTAGAGTATTCAGCGCTTTTGATAAACCATTAGAGACCAATGTTAATACAATATTAAGACAAAAGTATCAAGGATTGGATACTAAAAAACCATTATACTATGAACCAAGTAGAACAAATACAAAATATGTTTGTCCTTCATTAAAACCATTTTCAGCAATACGCCAAATGGCAAAGTATACACAATCAGCGTTATACGACAACGCAGGATACTTATTCTATGAAACACACCAAGGATATTTTTTAAGAAGTTTTGAATCAATGATGGCAATGGGTGGTGCAATTGCCAGACCAGAGAAATGGCATTACAAATATCAAGTGGCCAATGTTAGACCACAAAATCAAGATGTAAGACCAGTTAGATTTGATATGAGAAGTGTTATTAAATATGATTTTACAAATCCTGTTAGTGTATTGGAAGGTATTAATGCTGGTCAATTTGCAAGCCTATTAATAACCCACGATGCTTTTTATAAGAAATACAAATATCATAATTACAATTACAAAGAACAATTTGGTAAGCATTTTCATACTGAACACGATAATGGAAAAAGACCAAAAGATAAAATGGTAATACCTGAATATAAAATAGATGGATTAAGAGCATTATACGAAACTCCTGGTTCTAAACATATGTTGAAATCAGAAACAAGTAAAAAACACAATCAGTTTGAATCAGCAGATCCAGCAAGTAATTTTAATTTACAGCATAAGATATCACAAATAGCGACAATCAAGAATAGAAATTTAGACCTATTAGTATTTGGTAATAGTTTATTATTACCAGGAGATATTATTAGATTTGATGTACCTATGATGACACCTTTAGGTCACAATAAGAAACAAGAAATGAATCCATACGATAGTGGAAGATATCTAATAACTAGAGTAAAACACCTAATATCAACTTCTTCTGGAAGGTATGAGCAAGTACTTAATTGCTTTAAGGACAGCGTCCAGACCCCTTATCCGAAGGAGAAAGACTATATATCCACGCAAGATAAGAAAGGAAAGAACTCTAATATATACGAAGAAGATAAGACTATATTGTCTACAGGTGGATTATTGGAGATGATGTAATATGATTAAACTTGCAGACTTTCCGAGAGACTCGAAAATTTTTAGAGATTCGCCGTTTCCAGAGGCTAGGCGTGTAAGACTATATCAGCTGGCCATAATAGAACATATGACAGATAGATACAATATGATAGAGAGAACATTTAGAGAACATCTATGGTATTCGCTTGACTTTGTGAGAGAACTAGATTATATCAGAGCAATACTGAAACAATCAAAGTCTATACGCCAGCATATCTATGGTGTCCAATGTAGTCTCCGAGATTTAACAGACTTACGCAAAGTCAGCGCAAAGGTACGCAATGGGGGCCTGCGTAGTCGCCATTACACGCAATCTATTTTAGACGAGGTGCGTAAAGGTATTCTAAATAGTTTCGTAATGCGTATATGCGGCTTTTTAAAAGAAAACAAATATAGGAATTTTTTATGAAAGACAATAACTTTTTAGGACGGAATGATTTTATCTGGTTCTCTGGCGTAGTAGAAGATAGAAAAGATCCACAGAAAACTGGCCGTGTGCGAGTACGTTGTCTTGGCCATCATACGCAAGGTACTAGTGAGTTGCCAACGGAAGATTTACCTTGGGCGCAAGTTATTATGCCATCTACATCGCCAGGCGTAAGCGGACTAGGCCAGTCGCCAAGCTTTTTGGTTGAAGGGGCCTGGGTCTTTGGATATTTTAGAGATGGTGATAGTTGCCAAGAGCCAGTTGTAATTGGCAGTATGCCTGGCCATCCAATGGATTATTCTATAGATTTTTTAGGTTTCAATGATCCAAATGGTATCTATCCTAAATACAAAAATGAGCCAGATGTAAATAGACTGGCGATTAACAATCCTGACTTGCCTCACGGTTCGTTAACTTTGCGTAAAGCAGTACGTAAAACAAATATACCGACAGCAGACTTTAACGCATTAAAGGCCGCTGATGATTCTGATATATTTGCCTCCGATGGCGACCAATGGTCCCAGCCAGAAATTCCATATGGCACAATCTATCCATATAATCACGTATACGAAAGTGAAAGCGGCCACCTTATGGAGTATGATGATACACTAGACAATGAGAGAATATATCAGGCGCATAAAACTGGAACGTCTTATGAAATATCTCCTGATGGTACAAAAACTGAAATAATCAAAGGCGACCATTATAACATAACATTAGGTAAGAGTCAAGCCGCAATAGAAGGCCAGTCAGATATATCAATAGACGGCCGCCATAAAGTCTATATCAATAAAAGCGGATCGGCCAATAACCATTACGATATACAAATAGGTCCGAATTCAAATATTAATATACAAGTAGATAAAGGTAATATTAATCTGGTCACCGTAGAAGGCAATATCAATATAAACAGCGGTGGCGATTATAATTTAAAAGTGGCTGGTAATTATACAAGTAAAATACTTGGTAATAAAACAGAAACTATTGAAGGTACTAAAACAAGTAATACTACTTCATCGGTAATTCATAGAGGTTCTACAATAGACCTTAACCCATAATCCTCCAAGTCGCCATATGGCTGCCTGACAGAAAAGGGCTATTGTTTAACTCATAAAAAAATTTAATCTATAAATGCAATAACAATCATTAGATATATCCTTAAATCATTATTTAATTTTTTCCTAGGAAATCCGCCGACTATAAAAAGCCTCTCCAAAGTTGTTTCCAATAAATAGTATTATAATGGCTATTTCAAGAAAAGATTACGAAGACTTAAAAGAGTATTGGGACTTTCAGCGTCTTATAGAATATAACAAAGAGAAAGTACAACTTATGGTTAAGAGAACAGTAGGTCGTGTTTACAATGAATTTGGTATGATGTCGGAAGATGAGTTATTTAATGGTATATGGTCTAAACTTCCACAAGACGCATATGAACAACCTACTACAGATTGGATTCCACAAAACGAATCTTACAGATTTGAATGGGAACCTGAACCTGGTCCTGCTCGTATAGAATATAAGAATCCTTATAGTGGTAAGTCTGGTCGTAAAGTAGTCTTACGTGCAAAGGAGAAATTAGACGATAATATAGATGACATTTAAAGAGTTAATATTAATGTTTGTTATATTGTTTCTTATATCAACAGCGTTAGGTTATTATCACGGAAACTTATGGTTTATGTAATATGAGAAAATTATTAAAAAGAATAGGAAGAAAAATACCACTTAATATACAACTTATACTATTAGGTATACTAGCATTTTTATTCAACTGGAAAACGTGGGCGTTCTATATCTTTCTTGGTATTGTATTTACGTTAGTGTTATTAGACGCTGGTATAGTTAAAGCGTTTATGGTTATACCTATTATGTTTGGTTTAAAATGGCTTGGTCGCTTATTCTGAAAAATCAAACTTTTATATATATGTGTGTAGACACTCCAGAGAATGCTGCTAAGACTCTCTAAAGACATATCACAGCGAATCCGCAAAAAAAATCAAAAAACTGAATAAAAAATAAAACGGCCGAATCTTGCGAATCTCGGAGAATCTTTAAGGGTCTATGAGATATTTTGAGTTTAACTTACGCCGTATAAATAGTAGTATGATTGAAGTGAAAGAAATAACACAATTAGAGGCATTGAAATATATGGCTGCTAGATACTTTGATAATGTACTTAACAAAGCTTCCAACAAATTTAACATTTACATTTTACACACGATTAACGGCAATTACGAATTAAAAGGTAATGACGAAACTAAAGATATGAAAGGTGAAGTCTTTAGATGGTGCGATAGAGCTAAGAATAGTTGGATTGGTGCTTATGAAAATGGTGTCTGTGTTGGTGTACAATGGTTTAGACTTTTAGAAACGATTGGTTGGATGTATGATGGTTATAGACACGGAGAAAGTAATGAGATTATTATTAAGATGAGTAATTGGTTATATAGTAAAACTAAACATAGAATTAAAATCAATTATTCAGATATTACAGAAGGCGATATGATATGGGCAGATAAAGATGAACCATTAACTGTAAAAGATTTAGAAGAAAAAGCAGGTTATAAAGCTTGGGCTTGGGTAGATTATCCAAATTACAATGCTTATTATAGAGTTAATATGTTAAAAGATATTATTAACGATCCAAGTAAGTTTGATAATAAAGAATTAACAAAGAAACCTTTACGATTAACTTTTCTTAAAAGACTAGGTGATTTAGATGAAGGTTTAAAAGATTACACATTAAAGGACTAACAATGAAATACTTTTTATTAGGTATGTTTATTGCAATGACTTATATAGGAACATTTTATTTAGGTTATATATTTTCAATAGATATATTTGAATTAATCTGTTTTAGAACTGATTTACCAACGTTATAAATAATAATAAACGGAGATTAAATTATGGACAAAGAAGCATTCGCTCAAATGATAGCGCAACAAGAAGATAGTGGTAATGTGAATCCTAACGGAAACATATATGCCGCCACTTACGATTTTGAATCAAGTCCTAAAGAAGACTTTTTAGATGATATCGCAAACAACACACCAAACGAAAACCAATTTAAAGAATATTGTAGTAAGAAGTATGATAAGCACTACATTAAAAAAATGCCTAGACTCACAAATAAGGCACCAAAAGAAAAAGTAATTAATTTAAATAAGTACGAAAGATTTTGGGAAACATCAACACCAACTGGACATAAAATTACAATTTATTCGCAAGACAATACTTTATTAACAATTAATTGTAATTGGCCTAAAGATTATTATCCACGTTTACACAACATAGACAAGGAGAGATATGGTAAAAGAAGCACACAAAGAGTTAAAGCGAAAAGTAAATCTACAAGAAGAGGTAAGAAAAAACGATAGGTCTTATTCATCTTGGCAAGAGTTAAAAGATTTAAAGAAATTGAAGTTAAGAGCAAAAGATAATTTACAGTATGAGAAGAGAGGCAAGGTTAAAGTTAATAATTGAAAAACTAAATGATGGTTATCCAAAGTTTTTGAAACAGATACCAAAGAACGATATAAAAAAACTTAAATGGTTTTTTGATTTATTAGAGGAGTTAAAAAGATGTATGACGAAATGAATGGACTACAAGTGCTTTGGTATTTGTTAACAAACTGGGAAGAAGGTAAAGGTCTTTGGTTTATAATTGCAATTGCAATGGTTGCTTTATGTTTATCAATTATATCGGATAGATATGGCAATGATGTAAAAGTTAAACCAGAAGATTGGCATCCATATTAATAATGAAAATAAGTTGTTCAAGTAGAGCGAAAGAGCCAGGCGTTCCTATACAAGTACATTTAGATTTACACATAGAAAGAGCAAAAAGATTTGCTCCATTTAATTTTAAATATGAAGATATAGATTGTGTTTATGGACAAGTAGAAGAATATATTCCATTATATGGTGGAAGACCTGCATACTGGCCAGAAATAATGAAACACGATTTACCTTTTGTATATGATAATGGTATTGGTGTTAAATTAACTTTACAAAATAAAACACCAACAGAAGAAGCATATAAGAAAAGTAAATCAGCATTAAAAGAATATAATAGAAAAGGAAACGCTGTTATTGTTAATAGTGATAAGTTAGCAGAATGGATTAAAAATGATTTTTCTAATTATAATATAGAAGCAAGTTGTATACAAGATATTACTGATAATGAAAAGTTTGAAAAGAAAGCTGCATTAGGTTTATATGATACAATTGTTTTACCTATTCATTGTAATGATGATATGAAATTTATAGAAAGTATTAAAAGAAAAGATTTGTTAAGATTGTTTATGAATATAGAATGTTCTTATAATTGTCCTAGTAAGACTTGTTATGGAACAACATCTAAAATTAATTTAGAATTAAAAAGAAAATTTGTTTGTAGTTTAATACATTTAGGACAAGAACGATCCTTTTATAATGATGATATAAAATGGGATGAATTTTATTTTGATTTAAAGAAATATGAAGCAATGGGTATAAATAAATTTAAGTTGGTTACGCCAATTGAACAACAACAAAGAACAGCATTAATGTATAAAAGAAATCATAATCAATTAGCAAAGTCAGTAGTATGAGATTAATACAACCAATATTCGCTAGTTATTCTACAAGAGAAACTGGACTAGGAGAAGATAATAAAATCTATAATGCGTGGAAAGAAGTTAATGAACGTGTTAAGAAAGATATGGATTTAGGTGTAAAAGAATTTCTTTTATTTTATATTCCAGAATTTAAATTAGGTGAGAAAGCAGATACGCATAGAGGCAACGAACATATAGACGCTCATAAGTTTGACCAAGTGTGTGTTACCGCTGCCAGTCTTTCAAGAGATATACAACCAGAAAATAGATTGATTGTAGATTTATGTTTATGTTCATACACGCAAGATGGTCATTGTTGTATTATAGGTGACCAAGAAAAAACAGATAAGTTATTATTACAATCCGCAAAAGATATTTACACAGCGTCTGGTGCTACAATAGCGCCAAGTGATTGCCAAGATAATACGGTTAAAAATATTAAATCATTAAAAGATGGTAATATAGATGTTATGAGTTATAGTACAAAGTTTCGTTCTACGTTTTATAGAAACTGGAGAAGTGCTATGAAGATAGCAAAAGGTATTTACAGACCATATCAATTAGATGTTGATGATAGAGAAGGTGCAATTGAAAGGTCAGTAAAATATTCAAATGATGGTGCAGATGAATTAATGGTTAAACCAGGTATTACGAGTTTAGATTTAATTAAACCTATCAAAGAAGCAACTGGTAAACCTGTTGGTGCTTATCAAACATCTGGAGAATGGTTAGGTATAGGTGCTCCAGGCAGTTTAGAAGAAACTTATGATATATTCAAAAGAGCTGGTTGTGATTATATGATTACTTACGGAGCAAGGAGATTAGCGTCATTATATTCATAAATAGTAGTATGACGACTACGTATGAAATAATAGAAGACCTAGATATTAATTTAGAAGAGTTAAGAAAGTGTTATGAAGAGTTTAAAGAGAAAAAAGGTTTTTCTACAGATAACCCAGCAAATATAGATTTCAATGCTATATGCGTCAACCGTAAGCCTGGGGATCCAAAATCAATATCTGGTGGTAATGTCCGTGGAATCTATTGGACCCGTCCTGATGATTCAGGTAAAGAAGAACAAAGATGTGAGAAAGTTGAAGAAGAAGAATACACCGAAATATGTCCAGAATTTAAAGGAACGTATGTTCAAACTCTTTACGATTACTTAAAGTTAAGATTCAAACTAGGTCGTGTTCGTTTTCTAATGAAACCACCTAGAAGTTGTTTAAGTTGGCATAGAGATCCAGACAAAAGATTACATATTCCTATTACTACAAATAAAGGCTGTAAGATGGTTATTGAAGATGAAGCGTTCCATATGCCAGCAAATGGTAATGGTTATATAACTGACAATACTAGATATCACAATTTCTTTAATGGAGGCGAAACGCAAAGAGTTCACCTAGTTGCGGTGTTGTTAAATGACGAAAATGATGATTATTTTATGAAAGAAGATTATTAATCTTTTTCAGCGTACAATGCTTGAGAGTATAATGCTAAAATAAACATAGCAATACCTAATAATGATAATGCTCCACAAGCAAACCAATTATCGTTCATTGGAATACCTTTATAACCACCGTCAATTGCACCAACAGCGCCTATAAACATCAAAGTACCTAATATTGAACAAATAATTGTTGTATATTCATATAGTTTTTTCATAATGTTTCCTTTTTTTCAACTTATACGATAAATATATACTAAAAATACAAGAAAGTCAAGGGAAAAATTAAAAAAAATGCAAAAAATCAATATTTTTTTAATTCTTTGTTCTCTTTTTGTTCTAGTTTCTTGTGGAAATCTAAAAAATTGTAAATTTTCGCCTGATTATGAACGAATCGGTAAATCGGCAACTGAAAATGCAAATAATTTAATGGAAACCGACATAAGAAGTGCCATAGCTCATTGTAATTTCTAATATAAATATACTATTATGACATATTGCAATAATTGTGGGAGAAAATCCCATTGTGGAAAAATCTTATACGAAATGATGGAGACTTTTCGTTTAGAAATCTGTAAATTTTGTAGATGTGAAGATAAAAAATGTAAAGTGAAAAGGAATAAACAAGATGGCAAAGGAAAGAGTATTTAAATTTACCGATGGTAAAGAAATAAACGAAGAGATAACTTCTAATAGTTGGAAAAAAGCAGTTAAATCTTTTCAAAATAAAGTAAAAAGTAAATTAATCTATATTGAATGGATTAGTAAAAAAGGCGTAGAGATGACAAAATGGCAAACACTACCAATAGGTAGAGAAAAGAAGTTAGGTAAGTAATGGCAAATATTGATACGTTAGTTGAAGAGTTAGGAAAGTTAACTGTACTAGAAGCTGGTGAATTAGCAAAGAAATTAAGTAAAGAATGGAATATTGATTTAGATAATTTAGCACAAGCAGGCGCACCTGCTCAAGCAGCTGCTGAAGCTCCATCTGAATTAAAAAAGATTACATTAAAATCATTTAAAGAAAACTCAAAAATACCTGTTATCAAAGTAGTAAGAAGTATATTAGATTTAGGTCTATTAGAAGCAAAGAATTTCGTAGAAGCTTTACCTAAAGAGATTAAATCTGATTTAGAAAAAGACGAAGCTGATAAGATAGTTAAAGATTTAGAGGCTGCAGGTGGGGAAGTAGAAGTTAAGTAATGCCAGCAGTAAGTAGAGAAGGTGATGAATTATCAACAGGTCATATCTGTACATCAACAACAATATTAGATACACCTCAACAATCTACGGTTAGAGCAAATAGTATTTTAATTGCTAGAGTTACCGATCCTACTATAGCTCATCCAGCACCTCCAATGCCTCCTTGTCCAGACCACGTTAAATTTGTTAATGTAGGTTCTTCAACCGTTAGAGTACATAGTCTATCTGTTGCTAGAATTGGTGATAGTACAGACGCAGGACAAATGACTAAAGGTTCTCCAAATGTTTTTGCAGGTGGCTAGTTAAAGCCATATAAATATTAGAGTTATGGCAATATACGACTCATCAAGTACGAATAAAAGTAAAAGGAATTCAAGAAGATTCAAGGATATAGACCTTGATTTTGGAAGAAACCAGGTTACTAATGATGTCAATACCGTTGAAAACGTTATTGCTATTAAAAGAGCTGTAAAAAACTTAATACAGACAAATTTTTATGAGAGACCATTTCATCCTGAATTAGGATGTGGTATTAGAGGTTTATTATTTGAAAATTATACTCCTATTACAGGAATATTCTTAAAAAGAAAAATTGAAGAAGTAATAACAAATTATGAACCTAGAGTACAACTAGACTCTGTTAGTTTAGATGATGATCCAGATAGAAACAGATTAGTATGTGATATATATTTTTATGTTCACGGTATACCAGGTCCTCAACAGGTTACAACAATGCTACAAAGGTTAAGATAATAGATGTCGCAACACAAATTAAATATATCAGATTACGATTTTGATTTAATCAAAGCTAATTTAAAAACATTTTTACAAGGTCAAAAAGAATTTCAAGACTATGATTTTGAAGGATCAAGTTTAGCAATTCTATTAGATGTATTATCTTATAACACACACTATCTTGCTTACTTGGCTAATATGTCTAGTAATGAAATGTTTTTAGATAGTGCTGATATTAGAAATAATATTGTATCATTAGCAAAAATGTTAGGATATAAACCTAACTCTCCACACGCACCAATGGCTCAAATAGATGTTAAATTAAATACTGGCACAGGTTCATCGGTTACAATGGATAAAGGAACAATATTTACAACTAAAGTTAACGATACGGATTATCAATATGTAACCAATGAAGATATTACAATTTCTCCAATTAATGGTGTTTATCAATTTAATAATGTAAAAATTTATGAAGGTACATTGGTAACTTTTAAATATACTTTTAATGAAAGTGATGTAGACCAAAAATTTATTATACCAAGTACAGACGCTGATACAACAACATTAAAAGTTTCAGTACAAACTAGTGCTACAGATACTACAGAAAAAACTTATAATTTAGCAGGTGGTTATAATGATGTATCAAGTGATACAAGAGTTTATTTTTTACAAGAAGGATCAGATGGAAAATTTGAAGTTTATTTTGGTGATGGTATTGTAGGTAAAAAATTAGATGATGGTAATATAGTTATATTAGAATATATTGTTACCAATAAAGCAGATTCAAATGGTGCTTCAAAATTTTCATTATCAGGAAACATTGATGGCAATACAGATGTTACCATTACAACTGATTCAGTTTCGCAAGGTGGTGCAGAAGCTGAAACAAATGACTCAATAAAATTTAATGCACCTTTACAATACGCAGCTCAAGATAGAGCAGTAACCGCTACTGATTACGAAACGTTAGTTAAATCAATTTATCCTAATGCTCAATCTGTAAGTGCTTGGGGTGGAGAAGATGATGAAACTCCAACTTATGGTGTTGTAAATATTTCAATCAAAGCAAAATCTGGTTCAGTATTAACAGACTCAACTAAAACAGATATAGTAACCAAATTAAAACCATACAACGTTGCTTCTGTAAGACCTGTTATAAAAGATCCAGAAATAACTAACATACTAATAACTTCTAATGTTAAGTTTGATGAAAAGGCTACTACAAAAACTGCTGACAATTTAAAAACAGATGTTATTACAACATTAACAAATTATAATACAGGCACTTTACAAAAGTTTGACGCAATATTCAGATATTCAAAAGTTGTAGGTTTAATAGATGGTACAGATCCAAGTATCTTATCTAACATAACAACAATAAAAGCAAGAAAAGAATTTACACCAACAATTTTAACATCTTCAAAATATAATGTGTATTTTAGAAATGCATTATATAATCCACATACAGGACATAATAAAGATGGTGGTGGTATTTTAAGTTCAACAGGATTTAAAATTGATGGTAATGATAATGAAATGTTTTTAGATGATGATGGTTCTGGAAATGTTCGTATGTATTATATGGCAAGTGGTGTAAAAAATTATATTAATAATACGCAAGGTACAATTAATTATTCAACAGGTGCTATTACAATCAACTCATTAAATATTGCTAGTATATCAAATATTAGAGGTGTTGCTTCAACTACAATTGAATTAACGGTACGACCAAGTTCTAATGATGTTGTTCCAGTTAGAGACCAAATTATAGAAATTGATGTTGCAAATTCCAATATAACAGTTACCGCTGATAGTTTTGTAGGAGGAAGTGCTGAGGCAGGTGTGGGATACACAACTACTTCCAGCTACTAATGAATAATGGCAAAGTTTAATGATAAAATTTCAAACTTACTTAGCAATCAACTACCCGAATACGTAGTTAGTGACCACCCAAAGTTTAAAGAATTTCTTAAAGTCTATTATCAATTATTAGAATCTGCTCAGATATCGGTTACTTCTGTTAAATCTACAGAAGGTATCTTATTAGAAACAGAAACAAATCAAGCAAACAATCTTGTATTGGACGCAAGTAGACTTGATACAGCAAGAACATCTTTAGACGCTGGTGATAAAATTATATTTGAAACTTATTCAGGTACTGAATATGGAAAATTTACAAGAGGTGAAACAATTACAGGACAATCTTCTGGTGCAACTGCTGTTGTATTAACAGAAGATTTAGATAAAGGACGTTTATTCATATCTGCTCAAAACAAATTTATTAAAGGTGAAACAATTGTAGGTGGTTCTTCTAATGCATATGCAACACTAGATAGTTATAGACCAAATCCTGTAAACAATATTGTTGACTTAATTAAGTTTAGAGATCCAGATGGAACAATTGACCAGTTCTTATCAAATTTTAGAGATGAGTTTTTACAAACTTTACCTGAAGCATTAGCAAACGGTGTTGATAAAAGAAGTTTAATTAAAAATGTTAAATCTCTTTATCGTTCAAAAGGAACACAAAGAGCTCACGAAGTATTTTTTAGATTATTGTTTAATGAAGAATCACAAACGTTTTATCCTAGAGAACAAATATTAAGATTATCGGATGGTAAATATGATACATTAAAAGTTTTAAGATGTATTTTAGATGTTGGAATAATTGCAGATTTGGTTGGAAGAAAAATAACTGGTGCAACTAGTAATGCTGTTGCTCTTGTTGAAAGTCTTGCTAGTTTTCAAATAGGTGCTGATACTGTTTCTGAATTAGTTTTGAATTCAGATAGTATGGAAGGAAATTTTCAAATAGGAGAACAAATACAAGGTACTGGTTCAGATGAAGATGATTATTTTATTAAAGCAACTATAACAGGTATACCTGGTACTAAAACAATTACAAATGATGGTGCATTAAATTTAACTTCTGATACTATTAAAGTAAATGCAGGTGGTACTGGTGCTATATTTACCGTTGATGAAGTTGGTAATGGAAATATTACAGATATAGTTGTTGATAATGAAGGAACAAATTATTCAATAGGTGATAAATTAATATTTGATAATACAGGAACAAATGGTAATTATGCAGCTGGTTTCATAAGCAATATTAATGGAAGTATTGCAGGAGAAACAGCAACAAATGCTGACCAAATTATTTTAGAAGATGGTACAAACTCTATGGACTCTTATTCAGGAAGTGCCATAATGCAAGAAAGAGGAACAGGTAATGGAACAATTGACAAAATATATATTTCAAATAAAGGTTCTGGTTATAGTTCTTTACCTACGGTAACTATAGATACTTCAACAGGTAATAGTGGAACATTAAGACCTTGGGGTGATGACATTGGAAGAATTATTGCATTAAAAACTTCTGAATTAGGAAAAGCATATCAAACAAGTCCTGCACCAACTTTACAATTTTTCAATAGTGTATTATTAAAAGGTTCTACAGGAGCATTTAATATAGGAAGTTCTTGTACGTCAGCAAGTGGACAAGGAACAATTGTTTCTTGGGATTCAAATAAAAAGATTTTAAGAATAAAAAATATAACAGGTTCGTTTCCAGTAGGTGAAGTTATATCAGCAGATTCAGGTGGTTCAGGAACTATTGCAAAAAATGATGTTGCAACAGCTACAGTTAATGTAGTTGCAATTTCAGATACAGATGGAAGATTTATTAATGAAGATGGTAAGTTATCTGAAACTACAATGAGAGTACAAGATAGTAAATACTATCAAGATTTTTCTTATGTATTAAAAGTTGCTCGTTCTATTGCAGTATGGAGAGATTCATTTAAAAAGACAATGCATACAGCAGGATTTTATTTTACAGGTCAAGTTGATATTGCAAATAGAATTGATGTTAGAGCAGCTTTACCTATGGTTGGTTCAGTTTCTGGATCAGTTGAGATACCTTTATTCCAAATATTAAATACTTTATTCTCTACAATATTTGGCAGAAGATTAGGAACTGTAGATGATGGAACATCTTTAAGACCTAAAGCACACGAAGGTGGAACAATATATATGCCAGAAGATAATATTGAACACTTTGCAGCTAATCAAAGAGATTTAACTTTAACAAGACCTGGATTACATATTGATTATGTAAGTAGAAAAAGAACAACGATAGATGGAGTTCAATTTAGACAAGGATACGCATACGCAGGACCACGTTGGACAACACTTAACAAATATGCTAATACAATATTCAATACATCAATTGCAGGTACTGGACATACGTTTCAACAATTACACGCATTAAAAGTATTTGGAACAAGGTCTGCTTTAGATGGAAGAGCTGGTGCTTTTTTATTATCTTCTCATCCTGAAGGAAAAGATGTTAAGTCTAAACTTGCTATTCCGTCAATATTAACTTATAGTAATAACGAATTTAGTAATACGGTTACTAACTTTGCTCAAACAGGTCCAACTTTTGATGATACAACACCATAGAAACATTATAAATAGTAGAAACAAATAGAGAAATTTAAATGGTAAAACAATTAATCAATAGAGGATCAGCAGCTAATGACGGAACAGGTGATAACCTACGTAATGCTGGTCTAAAAATCAACGATAACTTTAATGAAATCTACACAGCTGTAGGTGATGGTACTAATTTAACAGGTTATATAAGATTTAGTGATGGTACAACTAACGTTGACCGTAATTTAGGACAAGATATTCAGTTTATAGGTGGTACTGGTATTAACTCAACAATATCAGGAAATCAAATAACTTTAGCTGTAGATGGTACAATTGTAACCACTACATCAACAAACGCACTTTCAAATAAAACTATTGATTTAACTGATAACACAATTACAGGAACATTAGCAGAATTTAATACAGCAGTTTCAGACGGTACTTTAGCTTCAACTGCTGGTTCTGAAACACTTACTAACAAGACTATTAATTTTGCAGATAACACAATTACAACTACAACAGCAGGTTTTAATACTGCTTTAACAGATGGAGATATTGCTACATTAGCAGGATCTGAAACATTAACAAACAAAACATTAACAAGTCCAGTTATTAACTCTCCAACAGGAGATGTTGCAACTAAAACTGGAGTACAGACTTTAACAAATAAAACACTTACAAGTCCTACAATTAACGGTGGTACTTTAAGTGGAATTAATCTATTTACCGTTGCAGATACATCATCAACGGTTTCAACAATTACTAGTGGAGATGTTTTAAAATTAATTGGTGGTACTGGAATAACAACAACTGTAAGTGGTGATGAGGTTACGGTAACTGCTTCAGGACTTACAAATGCTTCATTAAGCGGAAGTGCTGGAATTACAAATGCTAATTTAGCAAATGATTCAGTAACCGTAGGTTATACAGCAATTGCTTTAGGATCTAGCGCAACAACTGTAAATGGTTTATCTATTACAGGTAATGCAACACTACAATGTTCTGGTAATGCAAGTGCTATTGGATTTAATCACGCAAACTTTGCTAGTTTTCCAGCAGCTGCAACTTATCCAGGTTCTCCTGCAATTGATGAAACAACAACAAAACTTTATATGGCTTCTGGTTCTGGTTGGATTGAATTATTATCAGAAAACTCAGCTGTAGAAAATTTATCTAATGTAAATACAACAGGAATTGCAGATGGACAAGGACTTGTTTGGAGTTCTTCTAATACAAGATTTGAGGCAGGTTCAGTTGGTGGGGCACCTGCTAGATACGAAGACGCAACAGCAAGATTAGCAGTAACCGCTAATAGTTCAACTTCATATAGATTTACTTCTCATTATGGAAATACTGACAACCCAGCAATTTATACAAGACAAGGTCAAACTATTGCTTTTGATTTAAGTGGTTTATCTGGATCACATCCATTTGTATTACAAACTTCAAGTGGTGCTTATAATTCAGCAAATAGAATTTCAACTGGTTTAGTACACGTAGAAAATGGAACGGTTACAACTGGATTAAATGCTCAAGGAAAAACTACGGGTACTTTATTCTGGGAAGTGCCACACGACCAAGATACAGTTTATTATGTATGTACTGCTCATAGTGCTATGGCAGGTACGGTAGTTGTTAATAAAAAAGGACAAGGTTTAGAGGCCTCATCAATGTGGTTATTAACATCCAATTTAGCATTAACTGGAAACTCTAGTTTTGCAGATATAACTGCTAACCTTTCAGAAAGTTCTTTAACAGGATATGGAAGATTAGGTGACGCTATGACTGAATCATCTGGAGAATTTACTTTTCCATCTACTGGTATTTGGGAAGTAGAAGCAGTATACAACTTTAGTGGTTCTGATGGTTATGGAAGAGGTGAAATTAAAGTAACCACTAATAATTCAACATATTCAACGGTTGCTCAATCGCAAGAAGAAACTGATAATGATGAATACGCAAGTATGGCATTGATGGCACAAGTTGATGTAACCGATACATCACAAGTAAAAGTCAAGTTTACACAAGGTGGAACCGCAACATCATTAGCAGGTGATTCAGGTTTTATGAGAACAGGATTTAAATTTAAAAGATTGGGAGATACATAAGATTTTTAGTATAAATATATGAAAGAGGATAATAAATGCCAGCAATTATAACGAATAGATTTAGAATACACAACTCGGAGCAATTCCAAGAAGCTTTTTCTGAAGCTTCAGGAAATACTTTTTATCTAGGTATAGGAAGACCGCAAGGTTTTGCTACTTCTACAAGAGCAGACGGAAGAACAAATAACGAAGGTACAGACGCTTTACCAATTACACCATCAGACAACGAAAATACACAAAATTACACATTTGACGATATGTTGGCTTGTAAAAAAGTAGCAGCTTCTAACGTTTCTTTTGTAATTCCAAGAAGAAACTGGACAACTGGCACAGTCTATGATTATTACAGACACGATTATGGAGATTATATAACAGGTGGAACAACAGCGCAAACTTCAAATAGTGGTGCAGCTACTTTATATGACGCAACTTTCTATGTTTTATCTTCTGCTAGAAACGTATATAAGTGTTTAGATAATAATAATGGATCAACTTCAACTGTAGAACCTACAGGAACATCAACAACAATTTTATCAACTGCTGACGGATACAAGTGGAAATATATGTACACTTTATCTGCTTCACAACAAGCAGATTTCTTATCTGTAGATTTTATGGCAGTTTCAACAAACTCAACAGTATCATCAGCTGCTATTGATGGTGCAATTAATGTAGTTAAAGTTAAAACAGCAGGTTCTGCTGGTACAGACGGAACACACACAGGAATTCCAATAAGAGGTGATGGTTCAAATGGTGCAGTATCGGTAACAATTAGTTCTGGTGCAGTTTCGGCTGTGACCGTTACCAACGTAGGATCAGGATATACATATGGTTATATTAGACTTGCAGATATTAATTCTGCTGGTGCTGGTTCATTAATTAGTACAGAATTGGATTGTATAATTGAACCAAAAGGTGGTCACGGATTTAATGCAGTACAAGAGTTAGGTGGTTTCTTTGTAATGTTAAATACAAGTTTAGAAGGAACTGAATCAGCAAACTCTGGAGACGTAACCGTTGCTAACGATTTTAGAAAAGTATCACTAATAAGAGATCCTAAATCTGGAGGTTCAGCTGCTACGTCAACAACAATGAGAGCAACTACAGCAGTTGTTGGTTCAGGAAGTACAGGTTCGTTTTCTGTTGATGAAAAAATATCACAAGCAAGTACAGGTGCAGTTGGAAAAGTTGTAGAATGGGATCCAACAAATAAGATTTTATATTTCATACAAACAAGACACAATGATGAGGGAGTAGATACTAACGGTAATCAAACAGCTTTTAGTGGCACAAATATTATTACAGGTGCAGATACATCGGCAACATTAACACCTGATACGACAACAGGAACAGTTAATAGTCAATCATTTACAAGTGGATATTCTAGTTCAGAAATTGACCACGGTAGTGGAGACGTAGTTTATGTAGAGAATAGAGCGCCAATTACAAGAGCTGCAGACCAAACCGAGAATATCAAACTGATTATAGAATTTTAGGAGAGTTAAATGCCAAGTCCAACAGATTTTAACCTCTCTCCTTATTATGATGACTTTAACGAAAGTAAAAAGTTTCATAGAGTATTGTTTAGACCAGCATTTGCTGTTCAAGCGAGAGAGTTAACACAATCACAAACACAATTACAAAATCAAGTAGAGAGAGTATCAGACCATCTATTTGAAAAAGGTGCTATGGTTATACCTGGTGAAATCGGGTATGATTTAAATTATAGTTCAGTAAAACTTTCCGCAAAATCAAACTCAACATTAGCAGATTATAATGGAATAGAAATAACTGGCGCAACGTCTGGTGTAGTTGCAAAAGTTGTAGGTGTTGCAGTTGCAGACGGAACTGATCCAGATACTTTATTTGTAAAATATTCTAAAACAGGAACAAATAATTCAGCAGTAGAATTTTCAGCAAGTGAAACATTAAATTGTACAATTAATAGTTTGGCTGCTACAGCAACAGTTGATTCAGTTCATACAGGTTGCGCTGCTCAAGTTCAAAAAGGTGTTTACTATATTAATGGATATCACGTTGAAGTTTCTGAACAAACAATTGTTCTTGACAAATATACAAACACACCATCATATAGAATAGGTTTAACAATTACAGAATCTTTTGTAACCCCTAATGATGACGCAAGTTTAAACGATAATGCTCAAGGAACATCAAACGTAAATGCTCCTGGTGCTCATAGATTTAAGATTCTTTTAACATTAGCTAAAAAATCTCTTACTGCTACAGATGACGCAAACTTTGTAGAGTTATTAAGATTAAAAAA